>Ga0172380_10001167_pt1 | contig 46328 bp, 76 predicted proteins | sample Leawe162metaG_FD_119747 | JGI IMG/M metagenome (GOLD analysis project Ga0172380, IMG submission 119747) | Leachate microbial communities from a municipal landfill in Southern Ontario, Canada - Leachate well 162 metaG | ecosystem: Engineered > Solid waste > Landfill > Unclassified | place...
CCACTGGGCAACTATAAGATTTATGTCAACACTGCCTTCTCAGTAGCTTGGGGTATAATTCTTCGTCATTACAACCTCGGCAATAACTTCGGCTTTGACCTTGCGAAGTTTAACGGTCAACACGCTTTCAATGGTATTCCAATGGAAACTGTTGAATATCTTGACCTCGTTGCTGATGGTGGTTTTGGAGTTGAGACTTTACAGGGTAAGTATCCTGCATATTTCGTCAACGCAAACGAACTTGAGACAGTTGTTCTCAGGGGTTATGAGTTTAAGGAATCTGCTCCGCAGTTGATGCAGGGCAATCCTAACGTAGCTGTAACGAACGTAGATTTCAGCGTTCAGCTTGTTTGTAAGAATAGGAAATCTCAGGCTCTTGTATATGGTACTGCATAATAGCAGAGGAAGGAATTTACAATGAGTTTAGAATTTAGTTATGATGAGAACGACTATTCAACAATTTCTGATGAGAAGATGAAACTTTCTCGCAATGAACTTACGACTGGTGATTTTTACGGTCTGTTGATTGACGTTGGGGATGTGTTTAGAGGTGCTGGAGCGGCTGGCCCTCGTAGTTGGGGTGTTGGAATCCTTGGTGATAAAACTGAGGGTGTTCTAATTACTGCTGGTTGCGATGATGCCCTGTTGCGTATTTCTGGTAGCAACTATGTTGCAAATGCGGAAGTATTTTACTTCAGGGGTTTGAATGCCAATGTAAGTAACCGAAGCGGCGGAATAGTTGGTGGTCTGGAAAACTTAATCAGTGTATCAGCTAAAGTTGGAAGCGTACAGTCAACTGTTAAAGGTTTGAATGTTGACGCTCAGGATTTAGCTGCTGATACTGGTGATGAGTTTGGTGGCCTCGATGTATCTTGCAACCGTGAGGGTGGAGTTAATACCAAAGAGTATGCCCTTAAACTGCGTACTCGCGGCACAATCAACACAGCCCTGAAAACAGCTATCTTGATTGAAAAGGGAACTGACCTTGGTTTCCTTAAATTGTTGGAAGTTGACGCTGCGGCATCAATTGGTGCTTATGCTTCAACTGGTGATGCTCCTGCTCTTGCAACGGGTGATATTATGATTCCCGTCAAGATTGGTGCTACCACCTATTACATCCCTGCTTTACAGGATGCTGGTGTTTAATTAGGCGTTGAGAGAGAATGGAATCTCTTTAATTGCGTGATGGTGGGGTTGACAGGAAGTTAGCCTCACCTTCACTTTTTAAGAGAGGTTTTTATGAATCCAATTAGTTTAGACGATGCTATTAAAAATGTATATCAAATAATATCTCAGTTCAGGGGTACAGTAGGTGGACAGACTCTTAATGCCGTTGAAATGATTGCTGTGATGCAGAGTCATAAGATAATGGTTGATGAATTAGCCAAGAGACAATTAACTATTGATAATCTCACGGCAGACCAAATAGGAAAAAAAGAATTATCAAAGGAATAAATAATGGAAAGTACCTTAAATAAAACTTTCTCGGAGCTATACAAAGATGTCCTTGAGTATCAGGGTGCTGGCAGAGATACTACGGATGCAACAAAAATAGCAAAAGCCAAGAGGCGTGTTAATGACGCTTATCGTAAATTTCTGGCTCTTGATTGGGGATTCTTACTCAAGCAGGCAACATTGAAGGTTGACGCTGAAAAAGATACTTATGAGTTGCCAGATGATTATGCAGTCATAAAAACTCCGTTCAAGTGCTTTCCAAATACTTCATTTGTTAATCCCACTGAGGAAACAATTTCTCGTATATGGGAATATCAAATGTATTATCCACAGAGTGGAATACCTATACACTATACGTTTACAAGTTCTTATGATGTAAATGTCGGAGTGAGATGCAACGTAGTTTTTTATCCCGTTCCAATTCAAGCCATTGAGTATCATTACGAATATAAGATATTTACAAATGTCCTAACGGCTGATACAGATGTTCCTTGTTGTCCTGCAAATATATCTCACGTCTTAGCAGAGTTCTGTTTAGCTGAGGTTGAGATGTTTGATGAAGATGGTGCAAAAACTGCACACACAACCAATCTTTACAGTACTCTTCTGCCTCAAGCAATACAAGAGAATGCAATACGTAAACCCAATACAGTTGGGACATTTGGCCCTCAGCTTGGTATGTTATCAAGGGGCAATGTTGGTATAATAAATGGAAATAGATTTCAGTATTAAGGTGGAATTAAATGACTGACGAATTAGTAAAAGAACTGTTCTTTCCTTTTTCTGGTTATGCTTTAAATGTAGCCTATAAAAATCAACAGTTAGCAACTTCCCCCCTGCTACTTAATATTAGACTTAGAGACGTTTCTGAGAATATGGCTCGTGGTGGGCAGAGACCCGGAATGGATAAAGCGTTTGATGAACAGGTTGGAGATGACCAGCCAGTTTTGAAAATAATCACAATTAACACCACTTACATTAGTCCAGTAGTATAAGGAAAAATAAAATGCTTACAAATTATGAAAAAGAAAAAGTTATTGACCATCTCAACGGAAAAACTACATATACATTGCCAGCACATCTTTGGTGGGGTGTGTCCACATCAACCCCAGCAGTTGATGGCACTGGTGTTACTGAACCAGTTGGTAACGGCTATGCTCGCGTTGATGCTGTTGGTGCTGCATTTGCTGCTGCAAGTGGTGATAGTGCTGTGAATGCTTCCAATATAACTTTTCCTGAAGCAACGGGAAGTTGGGGAACACTTACTTACATTGTAGCTTTTGATGCTGAAAGTGGTGGAAATTTACTGAGATTTGGTGCTTTGGATGCACCTGTGGAAGTAACCTCTGGAATATTTAGAATTGTAGCGGGTGATTTAGCAATAAGTATAACTGAACCGGCGTAATACTATGAGTACCTTAAAAGATTATTATGATACTGGTGCAGACAGTATTCTGGCAATTACCAATACCACTTGGTGGACAATGAACTTTACGGCAAGTTCCTCATATTCTTTTGTGAGTGTTGGATTGTTAATGTATCGTGCTGGAGCTTCAACAGGTACAGTTACGATAAGTATTAGAGCAGTTGATATAAACAATAAACCCACAGGGGATGTTTTAGCTGCTGGCACATTTGCTGGGGATACACTTACTACTGATACGGCGGGAGAGTGGAAAGAGATGGTATTTGTTACACCCCTTGCTGTTACCAGTACAACAAAATATGCAATGCAGGTTTATAGAAGTTCTGCCACATCTGCTGTTTATTGGAAATATGATGATGGAGGAGCATACTCTGGGGGTCAGGCGGCAAGAAGTACGGATAGTGGTTCATCTTGGACAGTATTCCCAACTGTTGATTGTATGTTCAGAACGTATTCAGCGGATGCTTCTTATATTGACTCCTCTGCAACTCTGCCAATGGTATCTGACTTAACAGCATCAATTACTGAAGTAACTTTGTTTGGGGGGGAATCAACTTTATTTTTGATGTCAGAACTCTCAGCAGATTTGAGTGAAGTTGTTCTTCAAACATCATCGGCCACAATAGCTTTTATAAATTTAATAACCGGAGTTGGCAGCTTCCAGATGTACAGGGATGCTTCTGCTTCCTTGGTTGAATTTGTTAATTTGATTGGTAGATTAACAGTACCAGTTTATTTTAACTTTGCTGTACCAAGACCACCAACTTATGATGAAACTAAAGTTTGGGACGAAGGTACAAAATCTTGGGTATCAAACGATGGCCGAGGTGGTGGTAGATTTCAAGAACAGGTCTTAGCAATAGGACGAAGAAGTGACGGTGCTACTAAAATTTTCTTTAAGGAATTATAATGGCCTGTGTTTTCTCTACAAAATTTAATGTAGGTCTTGTGGAAGCTGGGGATAACGCCCCATTCTGGGTAACTCTCTGGAGTTGCACTGAAGATGAGGAAGGCATTCCAACACCCATTGCCCAACTTGCAAGTATTCAATCTGGAAGTAGGTCTATTGCAGAGGGAGAAAGTTATGTTGATTTTAATTTCAGTGGTATAACTTTATCAGAAGATACTTGGTATGCTATTGTTATTTATGTATTTGGAAATGCTGACGATGACTTTGTTACATTGGGTGGCGGTAGTTTTGCAGGGCAAGATGTTCCTCTTTTTTATAAATTTTATAATATAGATACAGGGATATGGTCTTTAAGTGAGGGACGTTCTTTTGGAAATATTTCTGCTGCTGGTAAGGTGGCTAAACTTCAAGTTTCAACCACAGGTTTAAATGTTACTGGGCCTTTTGCAACAACTGGAAGATTTGCAGTCTGTTTTAAATTACCCGTAAATCCAACAGCAACAATATCTTTTGGATGTGATTTATTGGGTGTAGGTGAAGTTGTAGAGCCTCCACCAAAAGCTATAAACCCATTTCCATCTAATTTATCAGGGAACTGTAAAAACATATTACACTTAACTTGGGAATTGACTTAAATGTCTGTGGAATCTAAGATATATAAATGGGAAGGAACTGATTGGGTACTGAAAAGCACTACATCAGGTTTAAGTTATGACACCGGGTTCAGTTTGTTTGACAGTGGTAGGGTAATATTCTGGCGTGTTGACACCTATGACACCGAAACAGAATTAACTACTGTTGGTGATGTGTGGGTATTCTGGCTTGCACCTCAGATTTTTATAACTGGAGACAGTAGTTCTATAACAGGTTATGACCTTGTAGTAGCTGGGCAAGTAGTGGGTTATTCCCCAGCCGTACCTTGGATACCAGATGGATATATCATAATTCTTCCCGGTGAAATAGCAGATTATCCTGAACTGGATTTGCCAAACGACCAAATAGATTTTGATTTAGATTTAACAGTTGCTACCCTTGAAACATATTCAAATGTAGAGTGGCAATTTATAGATGGGTCTTGGCAGTGGAGTGACCTTCAGAATTTTGTTGGTGGTGGAAGATACCAAAATATTGTAGCAGCATTTTCTCACAATAAAATTTTAATAGAAAGTTTTTAATATGCCCCATTCTGATTTAAAAGTCAAAAGAGAGTACCAGAAAAAATATATGGCACGGTGGAGAAAAGAAAACCCAGACAAAGTTAAAGAATGTCGCATAAGAAATAGGGCTGGGAAAGCGGTCTATGAGCGGAAAAGATACTTTGATAATATAGATGAAATGAGATTACGCTCAAAAAACTATTACTTAAAAAATAAGGATAAAATTGCCCAAAGACGAATACCAAAAAAGGATGAGAAGAGATGGAAAAACATCCATAAACAATTTCATTTGGGAAAAGATTGGGAAGAAACTAAAGGTATTTGGGAAACACAATTTAAAAATCAAAGTGGTAAATGTTATATTTGTAGAGTGGAGAAGGCAACTCAAACTGACCACAACCATATAACTGGAAAATTTCGTGGTCTTCTTTGCAATAAATGTAACCTTGCAATAGGATTGCTTAACGCTGACTTTGGGACAAGTTTATTCCTATCAGCTATTTCATATTTAGAGGTATGTGATGAGTCTCATTGAGCTAAATGCAGATAACGGGTGGACAAACGGTGACCTAAATACTGACGGCTACTTTGCAGTTGTGCCAGCGTACCAGACTATTTGGATAGCAGATGGTCGTCCGGCAACAGCAGACATTAACACATCCGGCTATCACAAGATAGATATGGTGAATACAAAAATCACGGGTGTACTTACAGGAACTTTAACTATCGGTGATACAGTTGTTCAGGATACAAGTCTTGCGGCTGGGATTTACTTCGGTGCAGTGAGTGCAACAGTACACCTTATATTCAGAACTACTACTACCGAGTTTGATGCAACCAACCCAATAAAATTAGATGTTAGCAATTATATAACACCCTCAGATGTTAAAGCCCCTCCCCATTGGTTAAACTGGATTTTGGAGGATGGCTCTTTTCCTGACGGTGGTTCAAATATAATGTGTCTCTTCGAGGGACGTATATGGATGAACTCAATGTTCAACCCCAATCAATGGTTTGCTACCCGACAAGGAGACCCACTTGATTTAGATACAGGTCAAACTGATGTTCAGGCGGCTATCAGTTCTCAGAGTTCTGAAGCCGGTCAGGTTGCAGATTCATTAGTGTCTTTGATAAGATATAAAGACAATTATCTGCTTTTTGGTTTAGCCAATTCCATTTACATTTTAAGGGGTGGTTCAACCGGCTCAGGTGCATTAAGTAGCTTAACAGATGAGACTGGAATATTCTCTCCAGAAAGTTACTGTTGGGATAATGCAGGTAATTTATTTCTTGTGGGAATGACAGGATTTTTCAAAGTACCAAATGGTATGGCAACAGAGGGCATTGCTCTTGATAACATATCATTCAGAAAATTACCAAATTTATTCAAGACTTTAAAATTAAATAAGAAAACTGACCGAGTTTCCTTGGGATTTGACAGGGATAACAACACAGTTCACGTTTCTATTTCGATGCAGGATGGTAGCTGGGCTGTTAATTTTGTGTATGATATAGCTAATGATGCTATACTCCCCGATGCCTATGCAACGGGTTGTGTCCCAGCTTCATTTTTATATGTCAATGACTACGATGCTGGTAACTCAGATTTGCTTCTCGGTTGTTACGATGGATATATCAGAAAATTTAACCCTGCTAAGAAATCTGATGATGGGACTGCTATTGAGAGTTATGTTCTTTTTGGCCCTATTACAATTAGTGATATGATACGGGCTAACATTAAGATTAGAGAGATTCAGATTGTTCTTTCAGAAGATTCAGATGGATTAACTTGGTATCTTTATCAAGGTAAATCTGTTGAGGAAATTGTCAAGGGATTAAAAGATGGAACTTTAATCTACACACATACAGGAACAATTACGGGCGGCGGTCGTCAGGCATCCATTAACGAAAAGATTAGTGGTGAGTCGATTGCTGTTTTGTTTAAACAAAATGTAGTAGATACCAGTTGGGGATTAGAGGGTTTAAAAATCCGCTATACTGTGGCTGGAACAGAAAAGGGAAATTAAGATGGCAAATGAACAAGCTCTTCGTTATAAGTCAGCATTAGAGGCAAGTAACACAAGATATAACCAAATGATTTCTGAGGCAAATAAGGCCAGAGAAACAGCATCCACAGATATAGCTCCTGAGTTGACACAGACAGCAGATATGTACGCTGCCGGGGGAACTTATGGCACAGGTCAAAGGGCACTTGTAGATGAGAATTTAAAAGCCGGTGCTTCCAAGGAACAGGCTGGTTTGGTTTCCTCTGGTATGTCTTCTGGCTCTATGGCATCAGGTGTTACATCAAGGTATGCTCGAAATCGTGCCGCTGAGTTTGCCAACATTGAGGATGTAAGGACAGACAAATTAAACACTGCTCTTTCAGCAGTTGCAGCAGCCAAGGAAGCCCGGACAGGGCGTATGGTGGGTGCTTATACAACTACTGCTCAACTTGTTCAGGGATTTAAAAATCCTACAATGTCTGAGTTTGAATCAGCAGAGGAATTACAAGCTGCTTCTGATTTAGCTGCAAAAGAGCGTACTGGAATGCAGTTGACTTCTCAGGAGAAAATAACAGCAATGGGCATTACTGCCAGTATGCAGGAAAAATTATTGCAGATAACTTCGGCTGAAAAGATACAGGCTGCTTCGGATGCTGCCGCTAAAGATAGACTGGGATTACAACTTACTTCAGAAGAACAGAGAGCCAAGGATGAAATTGCAGCAGCCGCAAACAGGTTGGGATTATCACTTGCATCTGCTGAGAAACAGACTCAAATGCAGTCTGCATCACAGAGTCAATCATCCGCGTTAAATTATGCTCTTGGTATGCAACAGATAAAAGCAAATAAGGCTGAAAATGAACAGTCTCAAGCATTCACTGCTGCACAGAATGCAAGGTACAAGCTAACTACCGAACAACAGATAGCTAATCAAAATCAAGGATTGTATATTTAAAGGTTGCTGATAGTGAGACCTCAACGAATACATCTTATACCTAATGATTGGTCTCATCTTGAGACAGAGTTAAACCATTTAACAAAATGGATAGCTTCTCAGAGTGTGACCACCATATCAAGTCCAACCTTTATTGGGCTTACCCTAACTGGATTAACAGCAACACGATTGGTTGCAACCGGTACAGGAGGTGTGTTGGCTTCAGTTAGTAATCTTGCTTCTTGGATTGCTGGCACAGCGAATCAGGTTTCTATTGCCAATGATGGTGATGGAACTGTAACACTATCCTTACCCCAAGATATTCACACAGCAGCAACCCCCACTTTTGGGGGACTGACACTTGGTACATTTGCAGGTGTGATTAAAGGAACGGCTGGTGTTTTGTCGGGTTCTGCTACAATGGATGATGTAGCCAACGGCAGTTCTACCACAATGCGAACAAACCTCAATGCAGACCTACTTGATGGTCAACACTCCGCTGCATTTCAGGCGGCTGGTTCTTACCAGACACAGGATGCTGACCTTGATGCAATAGCTGCTTTGGGATTTACAACTACTGCCTTCTTAAAGAAGACAGCGTTAAATACTTGGGCATTGGATACTTCCGTTTACTTAACTGCTGAGGTAGATACTCTCGGAACTGTTGTTGCACGTGGTGCAAATGCTGGAGCAACAATAAATGTTGGTGCTGGTAATACTCTTGTCCTTGCCTCTGGTTCTATCACAGATACCACAGGAAACATAAGTTTAGGGGATGAAAACCTCATTACAACTGGAACTCTTGGTGTAGGAATAATAACCGCAACGAGTCTAAATCTAACCGCTAATAGTAATCAAATAGTCTTAAATTCTGATGACCCCAGTGGTTATAAATTGACACTTACCGGGACAGCAACCTCTGTGGCGAGGTTAATAACTTTTCCTGATGCTACCGGAACAGTAGTTTTAGGAACTGGTGCAAGCACAAGTCTCGCATTTTGGACTGGGGCAAATAACTTGTCTTCCAGTTCTATTTTAACTTTTGTATTATCTACAGGGTCGTTGACCCTAACACAAGGACAGATATTATCAGTTGGAGCAAATGGTTCAGCCGGAGGTGGTAATGCAGGTTCAAATGGGTCAGGAAATAAATTTACAGGTGGAATAGGTGGTAGCAGTAGTGGAAGTACCCCAGGTGCAGGTGGGGCTTTTGAAGGATATGGTGGCGTTGGTGGCCAGAGTTCAGGTATAAGTGCAGGGGGTACTGGTGGACTTGTAAAACTGCAATCAGGAACAGGTGGAAGTAATGTTGCCGCCGGAGGCGGTGCAGGTGGCAATTTTTATTTAATATCTGGAACTGGTGCTGCTGGAAATTCATTTGCTTCTGGCGGTGGCGGTAATTTCCTATTGACTGCTGGTGCGGGTGGCAATAATAATTATGGAAACGCAGGCAACGGTGGCTACGCTGAATTTATAGGTGGTAATGGTGGTAATAGTATTTACAGTTATGGCAACGGTGGTGCAGGTGGCAATTTTTATCTGTATGGTGGTATTGGTGGAACTGGTGCAGTAGCAGGTAGTAACGGGAATATAATTCTTTGTAGAAGTTATGCGGGTACGAATTATGGTTTCGTGGGGATAAGAAATGCAAGTCCAACTGTTGCACTTGATGTTACCGGTGCTGGATTATTCTCAGAGACTCTTGGTGTTACCGGCTTGACCACGCTAACCGGTGGGATAAGTTTACCCGCTGGTGCAAATGTGGCATTAGCTACAACTACGGGTACTAAAATAGGAACTGCCACTAATCAATTACTTGGATTTTATAACGCCGCACCAGTTGACCAGCCAGCAACAGTGGGTGATGCGGCTACACAGGATTTAACTGGAACGGATACCATAGACAAGACAAAATTAGAGGCAGATTTAACTTCTTGCAAGAACTCTATAAACACAGTGATTGATAGATTGCAAGAGTTGGGGCTTATAGCCTAAGAAGAAAATGGAGTAATGGTATGGTAGATACAAAAGTGGAATATCTGGGGAATGGCGTAGTTAGGCTTATTACGGTAAGTTCTACTGAGGTCTCCGTTGAGTCCTTAAAGAAACAGCGAGATTATCTATTGACGATTAAAGATATGAAGTCCATTGAAAAAGCCACAGAATTAGAAGACATAGATAGACGACTTGCTGGATTAGATGATATTTTAAAACAGTGTTCGGAGTAAATTATGCCAATGTATCAATCAAAATTAGACTCTCCAAAAACCTACAATATTGAATCAGGTGGACAGGAAGTTAATTCCTCTTTACCGGCCAATTACAGGTTGATGGCAGAAGTTGTCAATAAAAACGGACAGAAAGAAAATTGGATGGGGATTCCCTCGGAGGAAACTCCGGCTGAGACTCCAAGTTTCACTTCCAATTATTCTCGTCCGGCTGCTCCAGAGTTGAGTCCAGAAGCTACCATTCAAAATAAGTATGAGGCACAGGAAGCAATGGCCTATGCTGCTTATCAGAGAAGAATGCTTAATGCAGGTGCAGCGGTTGACCCTAAGACAGGGATGACAAACTATGCTGCCGCTGACGAAGTTCTTGTGGGCTATGCCAACGCCGCATTCCAAAATGATATGGCAGATTTACAAAATTGGAGACGTACCCTTAAAGGTAGATTTGCTTTGGTTGACAAAGACAATTCTTTATCTGATGAACAAAAGAATTTATTCCGCTCCAAAATAATCAGTCAGGCCAAGGACGCTATTTATATCCCAGAGATGTCTCCTGCTCAGATGCAGCCCAAAGAAAAACCATTGTTTTCTGACTCTAAGGTTTTGACTACTGCCGGAAAAATGGTAAATAAAATTACAGAGGGTGGAACTACTCAAGATGCTTACGGAGTTGCTAATGCTGAGTTGGGTTTAGGATGGGAACAGCGTTATCCGGAATTGGTTGATATTGTTAATCAACAGACTACACCACAAGATACTGCCGGGGGAGATACCATTCGTGTTATGAATGGTGATGGTGCAATTGGAACAATATTGAAGACTAAATTAGCTGAAGCTAAAAAAGCAGACCCTAAACTAAAGGTTTTATAATGGCACTTAACTTTGAAGAATTTGGTGGTACACAAGAACAAACTACCAAGACTGCAAGTGGAGGTTTAAATTTTGCAGATTTTGGTGGGGAAGCTGTGTCTGAACCCAAAGAAGGCTTTATAAAAAGAACCCTCAAACAGATTTATAACACCGCTGTTGCAAGTCCGGTTCAGGCAGTTGGCACTAAATCAGAATTTGGTAAAGCTCTCACTGATGCTGAGGCTTTAAATATCATCCGAGAAGACCTCCATCAAAAGGTATTTACATATCAACCAATCACTAAAGCTGAATTTAAAGAATTACAAAATTATGGTACTCCCCACAAGAAGGGAACATTTGGCTCTTTATTTGGAATGAAACCCGATGAGTGGGCAGTTAAGGCTTTAGAGGATGTGAAGGAGGGGAAGTTAAAGGTTATTTCTGGTGAATCCCAAGTGGATTTAGCAGATGTTTATAAAAGAGCAGAAGCCAACAGATTAAAAGATGCAGACATTTCTGCGGCTGTTAGCGAAGCTCAGGGATTCAAAGATAAAGCTGCTGATGTTATAGGGGGAGTTACAGGATTTGTTGCTCAACTGACTCTTCTAAGAAAAGCATTTCCGGGAGTCCCAGAACCTCTTATATGGGAATTACAAAATGAAGCAACTGGAGGTACTGCTGGCAAGGGTGTTGTTACTTATGCAACATTTAATGCTGCTGGTAAGTTGGGAAATACATTAAGTGGTAAGATTGCAGCAAAAGGTATTATAGGTAAACTTGGAAAAACTGCCACTAAAATAGCCCCACAATCTGCTGCAATGGGTGGCATTGCTGCTGCCGGGGGTGGCTCTCTTGAGGACATAGCAATAGCTGCTGGTATTCCTGCGGGTATGGCTCTTGTTGGGGCGGTTGGGAAGGCCTCTAACAAGGCAGGCCTTGGGAGGACTCAGGGTAAAGGTACATCTGAACCCCTCCCCAAGACTACTACCGTATCAGAGCGTTTTAAGCAGCTTGTTGCAGAACGGGATAATTTTAAACCACAAAGTCCTGAATGGAATAAATTAAACGAGGAAATTGCCCTCGAAACAGAAGCAATGCGACCAAAGGCAACCCCGGTACAGGAATCTCAGGCTAAGGCTCTCAGAGATTTACCACTCAGTGGTGAGGAAGTAGTTGGACAGAAGATGGTGCAGACTGCGGCTGACCTTGCAAATGTTGGGCAGGCTAAACCAGTTGCAAAAGTTGAGCCAGCTACAATTGAATCCATATCTAAGAAGGCTGCCACTAATGTAGAGGACGCTAAGAAATATACAGTTGGTTTGAGAGAACCTGCTGTCAAAGAATTGCGGGCACAGCAAGCTACTGCCTACGAGTCGATAATGAAACAGGAGATTGCGAAGGGAACTCCTCCAGCGGAAGCATTGCAAAAAGCAAGAGAGGGTATGCGGGGCAAGGCTGAGACTTTTAAAGTTCCATCCCCCAATTTCAACCCTGAAGAAATGAATGTAATATCTGATAAAATAATCGGAAAATATAAAGATGTGTTCAAAGTTAATAATGCTAAAGAAGCATTTGACGCTTGGAATAAAGGAGAGGTTTTACAGAGAGGTCAATTTCAATATATAGAGGGTATTCTTGGAAAGAAAGTAGCAACGTCTTTGTATGATTCTCAGGAAGTTATGAGAGCAAAGTCTTACGGAATACTTGGTTTGGAAAATGATATTCAGGCTGCCGCAAAGTTGATTGTCAGTTTGGATGTTCAGATAGCACGACAGGCAAGCACGATAGCATTAAGACATCCTATTCTGTTTGCTAAAGCTGTTGGGGTAAATGCAAGAGCTTATGTCAGCGAAAAATACGCTGAGAATATAGAAGCAAAGACTCAGGCAAGCAAATACTACGAACAGGCTTCCAATGATGGTATAAACAGATTAACTACTACTGCATATTCTGGGGAACGGGCAGAACAGTTTTCTCTTAGTACACACTTAACCCAGAAATTATCACACGCTGGAGAGACAGCAGGGCCAATTGGTAAGGCCTTGGGTTCTCCATTGAGAGCATTGGGTAAAATAACTCGTGGAGCAGAAAGAGGTTTCGCTGCTGCTCACGATTATCTTGTGCAGAGTATGTATGATACTGCTATGTCAGAATTTGAGAAAGCCGGTCTTCCGGTAACTCCAAAGATGCAAGCTGAGTTTACTCAGAGAGCCTCTCAGGGAGATGTTGCTGCACGAGAAGCCTTAGCTAAAGCCCAGTTATATAGAACTAACCGAGCCAGTGCAATCAATACATTGGTAAAAGTTCTCCGTGCCAAAAATCCGGATATGAAGAAGGTTCAGAAAGCAGCCAATCACGTTTTGTTTTCTGCCAGTGTAACAACTGCACGATTTAAAATATTCTCTGATGCAGTAACAAAAGAAGGAAGTAGAACTTATATTGGTTCTGCAATTGCAACTGATATAGCAAAGATGATTCTCGTATCAAGTATCACTACTTTGATTGGCAAGGAACTTGCAAGTAAGTATGAGTGGGCACGAAAGAAAGATGGCAGTCCTAAATTATATAGTGATAACAATATTCTTTCCTCTAACTGGGGCAAGATAGTTGCCGGAGATAGCTCATTTGATTTAGGTGGAGGTGAAATCCAGAAATATAGATTCATTGCCAAACTTATTGCTGGTAAAACAAAAACGCAAGCAGGTGAAATAAAGTCAGTTCCTCGACAGGACGTTATCGAACAGTACCTTAAAGGAAGAGGTAATCCAGTGTTGGGTCTTATTGCCCGATGGTGGACTGGCACAGACTTTATGGGAAAAGATATTACAGAGATGCCTGACTTAGCTCCGTATGCGGCTGGAGAAAAAGGCCCTCTTGGTAAACAGTTTGCCAGTGAGGTTCAAGGTCTTCAGAATGTTTTTGGAGAAAAGGCTGGCAAAGGTATTTATCTGGCTGGAAGGGAAATTGGAAATGCTTTAGCACCTCAGATTCTTGCGGCTACGTGGGAGGCAGCTATTGACCAAGGATGGGCACAAACATTAAGTCGTGGTGCTGCTGAGACTTTCTCTCAGGGAACTAATGAAGTTACTGAGTATGCCTCAACTGCTGTTACCAAGATGAAGAATAAACTGGCTGAGGAAAAGTATTCCAAAAAATGGGATGACTTATCAGATGCTCAGCAGAAACAACTAAGAGGCTATTCAACTTCTCTAAAGGAACTTGAGAAGGAAGCTGCTAAGGTAAAACCCAATAACTATGAATACGTTGGAGAAACTATTAAGCAGCAAGCTAAAGTTGGGGCTGAGGTTCAGAAGGGACTTGACAAAGACATCCAGACACAAATGACATCCCTTGGGGTTTCAATCGGTGGGATGTCAAAGAGTATGGGGACGTGGAAACTTAACGATGCCCGATACAAGGCTTATCAGGAGACTGTTAAAGAAGTGTTGAATCCCAGACTGCGAGAAATAATAGATAGACCAATGTGGTCTTCTATGAGTGATGAGCAGAAAGTTAAAGCTATTAAAACTCAAGTTGATAAAGCGAAAGAGATAGCGAGAAACAGAATTAAAGGAGCAGCAAGAAATGGTTAAACCACGAAAAACCAAACCGAGAAAAACAATCGAGGACAGGTTGGATTCTATTGAAAAGAGTCTTGCTGTTTTTGCAGTTAAGCAGAATGCCTTGTGTAAACACTTTGAGAATCACCTGCATCTTCACGGAAAGATTATAGCAGGGGTGTTCTCATTGCTTGGGAGTATTGTTCTTGCAGTTCTTTGCTGGACAGCTAAGTTCCTGTGGACACTTGGACACACAATTAAATAAGAAACGGGGGATTAGGCTAATCAGCTTCGTCCCCCAATTTTTTTATTCATTTTTTGAAAATTCTAAATCTTCCATCCTACTAATGACAACAAAGCTATTACAATTGATGTGAAAATAATCATTTTATCTTCCCCTTTATTTCCTCCACAGTAAGAGGATTGTCAGCCAAAAACTTCTTGGCGTTCTCTCGTCCTTGTCCCAGTTGAGTATCTCCATACAAAAACCACGCACCATTCTTGGCAATGATGTTTTTAGCAACACCCAAATCAAGCAGATTCCCCTCGTAGCTTATGCCATCTTTAAACATAATGTCAAACTCAGCCTCTCTAAAAGGGGGTGCAAGTTTATTCTTAACAACCTTAGCTCTTACTGTATTCCCGATAGCAGACTCATTGTCCTTAATTGTGGCTATTCTCCTGATGTCAAGTCTTACAGAAGAGTAAAACTTCAGAGCATTTCCACCAGTCGTTGTTTCAGGGTTTCCGAACAGAACGCCGATTTTCATTCTTATCTGGTTGATAAAGATGATGCAGCTTTTACTCTTGCTTACGATACCCGTGAGCTTTCTCAGAGCTTGACTCATCAATCTTGCCTGAAGTCCAACGTGTGATTGCCCCATATCCCCAGATAGTTCAGCAAGCGGTGTTAGGGCTGCAACTGAATCCACAACAATAATATCAATGTTATTTGACTTCACAAGCATTTCAACTATATTGAGAGCTTCTTCCCCTGAGTTCGGCTGGCTAACCAAAATATCGTTGACATTAACACCAAGTTTCTTTGCCCAAGTTGTATCAAAGGCGTGTTCAGCATCTATCAGAGCAGCTACTCCACCAGCTTTTTGGGAGTTGGCAATAACTGACAATGCCAGCGTAGTCTTTCCACTTGACTCTGGGCCGAAGAACTCCACTATTCTTCCCTTGGGGATACCAAAACCACCAAGAGCAATGTCCAAGGACAGCACACCTGTTGGGATACCCTCCGTCTTATCATACTTATCCTCACTCATCTGCATAATAGAGCCTATGCCGTACTCTTTATTTATATCTGCAATCGTCTCTTTCAAAGATGGTTTTTTATCCTTCATTAAGCCACCTCTCAAATCTAATTCCAAAACAAAGAAACTGGACATCCAAGTTATGATACAGTATATCTGGCTTTGCTCCAATTTTTAAACTGCTAAAAGCCTCCCCACCCCACCAAGTAACCCTTAGTGGCAATGCCCAACTTTTGAGGTCAATCCAACATTCAGTAGTTATCTTATCTTCCATCGTAATACCTCTCCTTTTTTCCTATTTGCATAATCTCGTAGTAAGGAACTCCGTTAAGTACCACACCACAACCGCATATTGAACGTCTTCGAGCAAACTGGCCGTAAGCAAATGCCATTGACCTGTCATCCACACCAGTTGATACGTCCATACCAAATAGACGACTCTTGGGACTTGCCAGCCACTTTACTCCGGCTGCTGAATGACAATGACCGAGAACGTGGCTGAGTCCGGTGGACTTCATCTTATTGTATGCCGGATGTTCTCCACCGCATCCTGTTCCGTGAATATAACAAACATTGTCAATAACAAATTCCCAATCCCATTCCCAGTTGTGGGTGTCCCATATCTCGGAGAAACTCTTCAGCATTTCTTCAGGAATAGAAACGGTCTCTGCTAATCTCAGGGGTCGAGCATCGTGATTGCCTATACATACCTTGGCTTCAGGGAATGCTTTACGCCAATTAGAGATAGCCTTCTTTGCAAGCTCATACTCTGCTGAGGCATTGGGCATATCTGGCCGCTTGGGGTGGAAGCTAATAGAATGTAAGTCCACAACATCGCCGATGAACACTACTTGATTGCATCTGTACTTCCTGTAAGTGTCTTTGCAGAACTGAAGGTAGTTTGGACGGCAATAGGGAAGGTGAATATCACCAACAACCAAGACTTTATTTTCTTTCTTCATCTGTTTCCTTTTTCTTAAAGATGTCTGCTAAACCTTTTCCAAACAGTTCTTCTAATTCGCTGCCAAACTTGTGCCCACATACACAGAAGATGGCAAACTCACTATAACACACGGCGTGGCAATGGGGACAGGTTTTAGGCATTTCTCACATCCTCTACCTTTTCAAAGTATTGTTGCAACTGGGTCTTCAAATCTGTGGGATGAGTGATATAATACGGATTAACAATAAAAATCCAAGTTCCTATTTTTGAGCAATGGTCTATTTCCACCTGCATCCCGGCACTCACTTTATCCTTTGGATTGAAAACTATCATCCCATCACAACTGTCGATAATCTTACAGTCCACATCGAGAATCTGCGGGATAGTGAGAAGTTTATCCATATAGGTTGTGTGGACAAACTCTTCGTGCCTTGCAGGACAATAAAAAGTGATGGTGGGAAACTCTTTCTCTAACCACTCCGTAAATTCTATTGCTGCCTCACAGTTTTTTTTCATTATATCTTCTGTAAGAACTCCCCCATCGCTTATGGGGTGGCTAATGTAGTATTTAAACTGTCTCATTTTTAATCTCCTGTTTTGTTCCTAAGTATTTTGGTATGTCATCGAGTTCAGACGGAAGTTGACCAAGCTGGATACGTTTCTTTGTTGCAATATAGAAAAGAGTATTACAGCCAATTGCTCTGGCGTGTTCCTCTGAAGTATCTCCCATCAATTCAGCGTATATGTGTCTGAGAAGTGAGTCAAGAATTGAACTCAGCGGGAGGCCTTTTTCCCAATTGCGGCTGCCATATTTACTGGCTGCGGCTTCAAGGTGCTTTGATATTTCAAGAAGAGCATCCGGGGGGAGTAGCGAAGGTAAACCTTTACCCGCAGATGCCTGTCTCTTAGCCCCGGTAGCAAACACACGGTCTTCCCCGGTTTCTATTTTAATCCCGTTTATCTCTGTGGGTACGGCCTCAGCAACAGTAAGTCTATTCCTCAAAGAATCATCGCTAAAAGATACACTCGGTGCATCCGACTCATCTGGGACACTATCTGCCGTTATTCCGGCGGCGGCTAATTCTGAGATACCACCAATATAAGAAACATCTCTCTCATCCGGTGGACAATTAGGTGCATCCTTTGGGCACGCCCAAGGCGGTAGTGGTTCTCTTGTATTTTCACTCTGTGGCTCGACATAATCAGGTCTGAGACGATATGCAAGAGACTCATTTTTTAGGGGCGTTGATACATTAGCAATCCAATACCCATCACAATTCTGATATTGTAAATCTTTGGGGTCTATTGTCATCAATTCGTCAAACTCGTCATCGTGTAGCTGATATGTTGCTACTAAATTATTCTTCCAAAACTCAATTCTTTCGGGTGTCATTTTTCTGCTCCTTATGTTCTTTAATTGCTTGACAAATACACTTCTGTTTTATCCTAACAGTTTTTCCATTTGGGGCAGTAAAATAATCAGTGTACTCCCCCAGAGCCACCACACATACAGAGAAGTTTGTCTTTTTTCTCTGACTTACTCATCTCACATCTTCCAGAGATTGATGTTGCTGGGGTGTGTACTTCGCCTTTTCAGTGGCAGCCTCTTTTCGAGCCAGCATATTCCAAAGCCCCTCAAGATATTCCCTATCTAACTCAGACACACACCCATTTTGAACAATCTTGGTTTTCTCATAGGGAATAACCACTGTTTCATTCAGAGATATTTCAACACATCTCAGAACTCCTATGATTTTATTCAGGACATCATACTTCAATCCCTGCTTCTTTATTACAGCGTGTAGCAAAGAAGTGATGAAGTAGTTCAGTTCCCCGGCTGGTATTTCAGCGGCGTGGAATGTCTCAAAGTGCTGAATCTCGTCAGCATATAACTTTCGTTTGTCATCTGTAATGTACGGCATATTAACTATTCCTCTCAACAATTTTTTCTTCTTTATCGAGTTTAAAACCCAAATTGGGGCTTAAAGCTCTGTTACGATACATTGTTCCGTCAGGGCGTATTGTTAAAATAGTCCCCCGCAATACACGCTTTCCAGATTTTGTGACAGCAGCCAATGTAACTGCACCATCCTCACCCTCAACCAATGAAAGTATAATCTCTTTTTCCTCCACTATGACTTCTGGTACACCTAAAATTTTTAACTTCATACTATTTTCCCTTCAATTTTTCCATTTCTTTATCAAACTGTTCTCTTGTTATCTTGCCCTGAAATAAGTCCCACCGCAAATCAAGTTCTGCCTGACTTACAAGGCAGGGTCTCCGCTTATCACCCTTACCAATGATTACTGCCCAACCTTTCTTATATTTTCCCTGTGTGTTATGAATTGTATATTACCTTTTTCGTAATGTCCATTTCCGTCTATTCTATCACAATCCAAACCTCTGGGGTCAACCTTTAGTTCATTTATCACATAATCAACAAATTCCTTTGAGGATTCAAATTTACATTTTATTCCCCTGCCACCATACCACCTATACCCCTGATAGTGAGGGTCTGTACATCTCATTACCATCTTGTGAAAAATTAAAGTTAAATATCCCTTTATTGTCTTTCTATATTTTTTGTTATACTCTAAATTGTATTTTAAATGCTTTTCTTTGAATTTTATCCTACATCTTTTTACAGATGCCGCTCTACCTCCCGTATATCGGGATTTACTTGCACATTTTCGGGAACAATTTATTCCCTGTCCGGCGTTTATTCTCTTTTGTTCAACATAAAAATTCTTGCCACATTGTGGGCAAATTCTCTCTACCAACCTCATTGCTTTTTCTCCAATTCACCATCCTCATCATCGTCCAGTAGTTTTCTAATGTCTTCCCTTGCCGCCTCAGATGTAGTCATTTCTTCGGTGAAGATGTGGTATAAAACCTCAAGATAATCTCTCAGGCAACCCCCGTGATTATTCTGCCACTTACGCAACACAGAATATAAATCACCTTTGCGTTGGTCTGCCAATAAAGTTCCAAAACTAATCATTTTTTGTCTCCGAAAAGGTTATTGCTACTCCCAAAGCTGCCCATATATCATCGTGTATTCCAAACAGTTGACCGGGCTGCTTCTTTGTTCCAATCTGTGGAATCTTTCCACCACCAGTAGGCGGGTATCTATCTATAATTGCCTGCCGGACGTTTCCATCCTTGGCTTTTGTTGAATTGCAGAGGAACATCTTTACATCTCTGCGATAAATCTGGGTATAATCCTTGTTCCAAGCCTGAATAAATCGGCCAATCCAAACACAGGTGTCAAATACAGTTTTTCCAACGGCCATCCCGTAGCAAGCAACCATCTCTATTGCCAGATGTTCCGAGAAAATGAACTCTGGGTTGTGGTTTATCATCCCCAACATAGCTACATTTTCCAATTTTCCCTTGTCAAATATTTTACCATCCTCATAAACAACAAAGGCACTCTCTATATTACCGGGGTCAATTGCAAGGATTCTCATTTGGACACCTCCTTTATAATATATTCAGCCAGTGTATCACAATCCTCTTTCCAAACAGGTCTGCCCTGACCCGGCGAAGATGAGATTAAAAATCCGTTGCCTGCAAAATAATTATTCAAAAACTCACTTAATCTGTCTTTATCCATTTCGTTCTATCCTTTTCAGAGCAATCTCTTTTAAAACTTCTTGTTCAATTTTTCCAGCTTCAGCTTTATTATGACAGTTTCTACATCCTGCTATTAAATTTTCCGGCACATCCTTTGTTTTGTCTCCACCCATTCCACGTGGGTCAATGTGATGTATGTCAACTGCAATGCTTTCACATCCCTCAGCCCGTATCTCACACAAGATAGTATCTGCTGTGGTAAGGTGGTTGGATTCCAGATATATTTTAACGTGCTTCTTCACTCTTTCCTTGGCATAATCTTAATTTTATTATCCTCACAGAACCTCAGATATAGAATATCATCCAAAGCATAGGTGATGTACTCATCTAAGTCAGAATCAATCATACACCTTCCGCCTATCAAAACGTGCAACGCCTCGTGGCAAACTACAACGTAGGGGTTATCATCCTTCTCCTTGCAATATCCCAAGTCAACCCATATCTCAGCCTGCATCAGGAATCTCTGCCGCTCTCCAAGTTCCATCGTCCACCCAGCAGCACGTTCATCCCTAAAGGGTGTCCCTGTGTGAAAGTCTATCTCCCAATCCCTGAGATTAAGAATATTCTGACACCACTTGAGACATTTTTCAAGTTGCTCGTGTGTTACTCTCTGATATACCCGCTCGTGGTTTGCCATCACTAAAATCCCTTCAGATACATTGCTGCACAAAAAATGATTAGTCCAACAGTTATAATAAAAGCAATATAATAATCAATGTCATCCATCTTTGAGTTCCTTTGTTTATGTGTATTATATCACAATTAGTTGTTCAAGTCAAGATAAATATTCACTATCCTCAAGTATCAATCTCAGGTAAAGCTGCACTTCCTCCCTCCCACTTGCAAGCATCCATTCCCTCTCATCGTTGTACGGGTCTGGGGGTGTCAATATGTAAGAATTAGGAAGTAGTAAACCCAACTCTTTAGCCCCCTGTTTTCCAGCATCATCATTGTCAGCTACTATTAGAACACGTTTAAATTTCTTTAATCCCTCAATTATTTTTTTATCAAGTTTGTGTAGTGCATTATATTTCCCAATCGCCTGAAATTCCATATCTACGGAGCAGGCTGTGTCTGAGAATCCTTCATTTATAATCAATGGTTTTTCAGTGTCAAATTTCATCTCTGGCATAAAAATTCCGTGCTTGCTATGTACTTGCAACTTCTTTATATGCTTGTCTTTTTCCCACCAATGTTCTTGGATACCTAAGATTTTTCCAGCAGTATCAAATAACGGAACAAGAAACTTGCCTTGGTAATACCCCAATCTAAATCCTATAAGCGTTTGGGAAGAAATTCCGATATACTTTGCAAACTCATCTCTAACTATTTTTGAGTCATCCCAACGCAGTCTATCTTCCCAGTTTATTACTACTGGTTTTTCTTTCTTTATTGGAACATATTTTATTTGGTCTGGGTTCATTTTAAAATGTTTAGCATACTCCTTTGGAGACCCTTGAACCCCACAACCCCAACACTTAAACCATAACGGAAATCTTCCACCTTTGTTTACAGTGAAGCTGCCTTCTTCTTCTTTGTGGAAGGGACAAAGACAGGTGTAGTGTTTGCTGTTCTCTTCAAGGACTTCTAAATTGTGGTACGGGTATGGAATCATTCTGCGTTTATCCAATCATATATAAGTAAGAATAGTAGTATCATTAGAATTTTCCCAGTTCAAAATTAACGTCAGCAAATTTCATCCACTCTGAAAGCCATACCACAGGGAACTCCCCGGTTTCCCCGTTGGTATTTTTAGCTAATATCAAATACATTTCACTGTCATCAAACTTACCTTCTTTGCGTTCTTCATATAAATTATAAAATGCTGGTCGATAAAGAAGAATTATTTTATTTCCGAAGTTCTCAAGTCCAGCACCTTCTCGACAGTCGCTCAATCGTGGCTTATGGCTCTCACGGCGTTCAGATTCTCGGTTAAGGTGGCAGAGTGCAATTACAATTGCATTCCGCTCTTTACTCATTGTCTTGAGATATTCTGCTATGCGGTCAATCGCCTCATACCGCTGTCCTTTAAATCCGGTTGTACGAAAACATCCGATGTGGTCAAATATAATTACATCAAACTTTTCCCCGGAGGCCTCCAGAATTTCCCCGGCCTGCATCGGTGTTATCCCTGACTTATCACAGGTAAACAGTGAAAGTTCGCTAATATACTGCTTAGTTTCACTCTTTACAGGTACAACGCCCTGAACTAAATCAAGATATTTAGCTTCCTGAACATAGCCTTCCATTCGGGTTAAAAGTTGTTGTTCAGCCATTTCCATCGAAAAGAAGGCCACTTTTAACGTCTTTGCAAACTTCAAAGCAAGGTCGATAGCGAAAGAAGTCTTGCCTAAGCCTCGTTGTCCCGCTATAACGGTCAATTCGCAACGTGATAGGCCTCCTGTTGCCTCGTCAAACTGCTTGAAGCCTGTTGGTATTCCCTTCTCTACAAGGGGCGTGTGGGACGCTATGGAGCTTTTAACGAGTTTCACTAAATTACCTCTCTTTTTTCTATGTAATTGGGATTGTTTGGTTTCCCAGCCATTATTATCTTTATTTGCTCAAATGATACTGGGAGGTAGTTGTTATTATCAACTCCAATATCGTGTTGCTTTGAGTCCCGGACTAATCTTCCGTGGGAATGTCCGAACAATTGCCAAGAATTGTAGTGGCTGCGTTCCCAAGTCAGCATACAATAATGGCACACTACTACAAATATCCCATCTATCGTTTTATGCCAGATATATCTTCCCGATTCTGGCTGCCAGTGGTCGTGGCTTCCGACAAGAAAGATATGAGTCCCATTCAAGCGGCTGGCATACTTCTTATAAACTTCGTCCTTGTGGTTACACCAGCAAAAGTCCCCGGCGTGAACTGTAACATCGTCTGGCTTAACAACACTGTTGAAATTGGCTATTAGTCCTTCGTCCATCTCTTCAACATTGGAGTATGGGCGGTTATTATACTTCAGGACGTTTGCGTGTCCATAGTGTTCATCTGCTGTGAAGAAAAACATTAAGCTCCCAACCCACCTTCCCGCATTCTTTCTGCAAAAGTTTTCTGTGCTGGTTTAATGTCGCCCCGGCGTTCTGCCTGCTTTCGCCAAGTTTGTACAACCGATTTCCATACCTTGTATGGACGGCCTTTGGAATCCGCCCAGCCACGAGCATCATTGTAATAGAAGAACTGCTCAGCATCAAAAGGCTGATAGCCAATCTCTTTTGCAAAGGCATCTATTTCTGCAATGGTGGGTTTCTTAAATGTCGCCTGTATCTTATACGGGCAGTTCTTGCAATCTTTTGCTGCCATTACACTACCCCTTCAGTTATTTTCTGCTGGTTAAATTCAGCCGGGTTATTCCACCTGTTTTTGAGATTCTCAGCTTTAGTTTTGATAACCAAATTGGCTTTCCTGCAATTCATAGTGTTTCCGTCCAAGTGGTCAACCTCCTGTCCGGGAGGACAATTCATTATCTCTCTGTGTAAGCGAATAGTCTTGACTTTTCTCTTACCATCAACATAATATGTCTCACTCCGGGCTGCATAAGGCTGCCCACCTCTGCCACCAAACTTAGCAAACCATTTGTGTTTTTGTACCACAGGAATATCTTCATCATCAAATTCAACCCAATAGTCCTGAGTTAGTTTCAGTGCGGCCATTTCAATTTATCCTTATAAAAGTTATCCACCCAACAGTAAGTATCCACTTGTATAGCGAAGGTACTCTCTCAATACTTACTCCAAATAAAGGACGTGTAACATAAAAAGTTACGTCAGAGCATTTCACAAATTCAAACTTGAACTCTTTATGAAAACATATCCAGTACAAGGAGTTACGCAAAAGGATTCTCGTCATCATTGTTATTGCTCCGCTGGTTGTTGTTTGAGCCTTCTGCATTGCTGGTAAATTCAGAAATACACAGGGACAGATATTTTCCCTTGTTACCAGACTTCAGCCAAGCAGCGAGCCGGTACTTTGTGCCATTCACCATTATATTGCCGGTATGGTCAGGCTGTTTTTCACTTTCCTTTTTGTCGTTGACAAATAGTACGCCCGTGCCGTCTTTTTGCTCAAACTTCCTTTTCCCGCCGCCTCTACTGAAATCTTTTTTTCCGTATGCCATTTTAACACCCGCCTTTTGTAATAAACTTATCTATTGCAGTCCTTACATCAGGACTTGCATTCTTATCACTTGTTTCGTGCAATCTCCACCCACGTCCAGTGGTTGACATTCTCAAAATACATCTGCCTGTATAACGTGTCTTTTTATTTAATCTGTCAAGAAAATCTATTCTATCTGAGTCTGTCATAACTACTCACTTTCTCTTTCAAACTGTTTTTTCAATAATAATTCTTTATACCACGCCGGTAAGCCTCGTGTAGCTCTCTGGAGAATCCCCCTTCTTGCCATAGAGTACAATCTTTCTTTGATGTAGTCAGAACACTCAGCCATAATGTCAGCGTTGACCTGTTTGAGAAGGATACCAATATCTTTGGGGTCATCAGCCAACAATTCCTGCTCTCTCAAAGCCTGAACTGCCTTTAGCCATCTGGCCTCACTGCATAGTTCCTCACCAATTTGTTCTATTGTGTCTCCCTTAGAGGGATTCAATTCCTTTTGATGCCTTTGTGCCATTTCCTTAAACTTCTCTGAAACATATTTCCCCATAAGACAATGGCTATCAATGCCAAAGAGGAAATAATTTTTAATGACTACACCTTCAATGGTAGTTCCACCCAGACAACTTTCCAAGTCTAAGAATCTTTTAAAGTCTTCAGTTGACCACACATCGGGGATAGTTGCATCGTAATTTTCCCCCAACAGTGGGACACATTCCAAGTCAAGGCCTTCAGCAACATTTACTTTACCCTCCCTGCATAGATAATTCTCTGTGCCAACATCTATGTCAAATATAATGATATGATTCTTTGGAATCCTTGTATATTGCAAGATGTTGTGATGGGGTTTTGCAAGAAATTCACCCCGGTATGTCCATCCATCTACAAGTTTGTCCTTAACTGTTTTGACATAATCACAGGCAGGTTGAAACATTCCGGCATTGTCAATATTCAACTGGCAATGATGCGAATTGCAATATAGTACGCCATCCCTTGTACCGAAAGAGAACTGAGAGCCATCAATTTTTTCTTCGACAATAACATTATTCAGAAATAAATCTAAGATAGCTTTATGCCCAAGATTGTAAATCTTTACATAACTTTTCAGCATTATTTTTTCCCTTCATTCGGTGGCAACACTACCACTCCAGCTTTAGCACAAGTTTGAATACAATCATCAATGTACTTTGCAAGTTCCGCCTTAGTTAGTTTGCTCTTGTCTTTAACGTACTCACGTTTTGTATTTTTATTTCTGGTCAGGTGCATTTTCTTCAATACACCGTCAACTTCCTCGACTGTAAATCCTGTCTCTGCTGCAAGTGGGGTGTAAATGCAAGCGTACAAGTAGGCAAATTGCTGCTGAGAATACTTCTCGCTTTCCTTCTCAAAAGTTATTTGTACACGGTGTCCCTCAAAATTTTTAATCCAAGTATTGTACACTCCTGAGCTATCAAGATGCAGCTTGCCATCTTTTACAACGCCATAGAAGATGCCTTTTTTTGTTTCGCTACTCATTTTCGTAATGTCCTCTAACATATTCTTCAACTGGAACGTGTTTACACGCCGGGCAGGGAATCCGCTCGCCAATCTTTATTTTGGCTATCGTTTCGGGGTCTCTTATTATGTGAGTTCTACCACAAACTGGACACAGATGATTTATCATTTCAATCCTCTCATAAGAGACTGTTTCAAATTTGTTACATCCAGCATTATACCAGTGGTTTTAAAGTTCATAGTTGCTACTGCCTTCATATATAGACAACTAAGCTCATCTTCAAACGGTTGTAAATCCTTAGCAGTTACTCCGGACAGGTCAACACCACCGGCATCATCTAAACCCTCTGTATCTGGTTTAGCGGAATGCCTTTTGCAGAAATCTTCATATTCTTCGTGTGTCATTATTTTTCTTTTGCTCCGTATGCAATTCTACCGTCAACTACATCAAACACAGTTCCAAAATCCTGTATAGTTCCCACTTCCCAATCAGGATAGTTTAGCTCCACGAATTTCATAAGGTTCTTTATGTTGGGAGCAATGAAGTTTTCATTTGCTGTCTGTCCTTCTCCGTTGAGTTTGTAATAAACACTATACACTCTCATTTTGTTTCTCCAATAAACTTAGGGCGTAGGGACACACTGACCTGCAATTGCAGTAGTTCAAACACCTGTTAGCCTCTGTCTTTCGCTGCTCAATGGTTATTAGTCCTTTACCATACTTATCCATCAATCCTTTTTCCTGTATGTATGCCAGAGCTTCCGGGGCGGTATCAAGCAGCCGCATAGCCTTTTTCTTATCTTTTTCCATTACAGCGTGTTTGCCCAAACGAATCCATTTATCTTCGTCTGTACATTCATAGTTAGCGTCAAGATGTAGCTTCAGCCGGTCTTTGATGAATTGAATAGTTTTTTCCATCGGCCATACCTCTACCTCACGGCAGAAATACTTTTCCTGCGGGTAGTCTGATTCCCGCTGTGCCTGATATTTCGACCAGTCCTTAATAAACGCGTGAATGCGTAGGTGTTTTGATTGTATTCCTTCTGCTTTCCAGCGGAGGAAATTCAGGATATTAAGCTGCTCGGCAAAATGCTTGTCCTTGTCAAAAATCCAACTGAAAGCCGACATCAACTTATAATCCTCAATGTCAGTTACATTGGTAATGTCCACTTTTCCTACAAGAAGCAACGGCGGAGTTTGACTAATCGGATACTCATACTTAACTTCCACCTCACAGTAAGGAGGCCTGTGTTTCTCAAGAACTCCGTGAAATGCTGTTCCGAGCATAGCCACCATAAAGTCTTCTATGTCAACGGAAATGCTGTCATACTTTTCAATCATCAGCCGCCGTACTTTAGGACTGTCAATCAACTGTGTTACTCCTATTCTCTCTGGCTTCGGTGGATAGGTGTGATGGCCTGCCGCAAGAACGAATGCCGGGGGGAAATTAAGACGATTTGTTAAACGCATTGTTAAACCTTTCAATATAGTTAATAGCTTCTAATAATAGTTCAGTTCCCAAATCTACTTTCAACTTTCCAAGGGCTGTATTACAACTTTGACAAAGCAACCCTCTATTTTTTCCAGTAATGTGATTGTGGTCAACATCAAGTCGCCGCATATTCCCAGAACTATCCTTAACCGTTTCATTCTTTTTGCATATAGCACAAACTCCATTTTGCCTTCGCAGTATCAGTGCATAATCTTCACAAGTTAAACCATACTTTTTTAATGCTCTTCTCCGCAACTCCAGTTTTCCCTCTGGTGTTGCATTCATTTTTTTGTGCCAATCTTTTTGGTATTGACTTATTTGTTCTTTATTTCTTATTCTCTCACGACTTCTTTTCTTAGCCTGCTCATTCCTAACTGGATTGTTTCTGTATCTATCCCTATCGTACTTTCTGCGTTTTTCCACATCTTTAATCACACATATCACCTTAATTAAATTATAATTGCTGCCCCCAATTTACCACAAGGGGTGGGGGCGTTATAGCATCTTTTGTACAGGCGGCTATTTACCTGATTATGGAGGTTATGAAGATTCTATTTTACTCTGATACCACCTCAACAGAGGCAGCACCCTCTCCCTGCTCCCCTACAAATAGCAATGTGAAGGTTGCTTCGTCCACACCATTAAACCATACACCATCGGGTGTTCCAAGTCCTAAGAGATTGCTATACCCACAATCTGCATAATATGTCAAGGAGTAAGGTTCTGGGTCAGTGATAGCCCACTCCCACACCGGCTCACAGGGGTCAATTATAGTCAGCAAGTAATTACCATCAAATCCCTCTTCGTTACCAAATATTGCTACGGTCAAATATGAGGGATATGGCGGCTCGCCCCACTCTGTACCTCCGTTGCTTTCGTGCAACCATTCAGAGGCAAATACAGCCAATTCACCATATCCAAAACCTGCCCCCCACTCATTGGCAACAATGGCGTAGTCTTTAAAATCCACCCTGCCGCTGCTATCTAAATCATATATGAGATTAGCTGCTAATAGTGGGGTTGCAATAAATAAACCAAACAACACAAACAAACACACAATCAAATAGTTTTTCATCTCAATACCTCAACTTTCGTACCAAAAAAAATGTCCCATCAATACACCGGCCATTACAGTTACAAAGTACGCCGGGCTGAACACAATCCATATTAGGACAAGAAGTCCCACCAATACAGCACCGTCTCCCCATTTTGGAAACCAAGCGTGTATTTTCTGGCTAATAGTTTTCTGCTTAGTCAAGACAAGATAAAGGTCGTAGAATCCTACCCCTATCAGCAGGAATACCAGCAGTCCGGGAATTACACCCGCTCTAAAAATTTCTGTCAAAATGTTTTGTATTATTGTCATTTTACTCCTTCCATAATAGATTCCGTTGTTTTAGTTTCAACAATTTCCACTATAATTGGTGTATCGTGGTCAATATCCAAAGACATCCCAGAATAATCCCCACCAGAGGGAACATTCACAGTTATTCCAATGTTAGCTTTGTACTCTTCAGGGATAATACCTATCAATCGTAGATACTCATAGATGTTTTCATACCCAAGCCGTATTGTTTTACGGGTCTTTGTTTCAGATGTAATTTCCACTTTTGCTGACATATAGCACCTTATAATTTATTTTCGTTACGTTCCCGCTGATATTGAACAGCCTTGTATGTTATAAGTCCAAGAGCAATAACAACAACAAGAAGAATGATATATTTAGCATAAACATACATTACCTCACCAAACTGTAACATTAAAATAACACAGCCAATCCCTGCCAACGCCGCCGCCGGTATAACCCATCCGAGTTTGGAGCGTGTAAATCCCCAAAAGATGAAGCCCGCAACAGCTAACAGAATCAGATAAAAGAAAAGTTCACCGCTTCGCTTAAATATATCTGAGAATCTCGCCTGTGCCGTCTTTATGTTGTCTGCTAATTGCTGTGCCAGTGTATCAGCCGCCTTACCGGTTGCTGAAATAACATTGTTAGAGTCTGCAATATATCCGTCTGGAGCTAACATCTTTAGAGAAGAATTACAGCCAACTATAAACAGCAAACATACCAGAACTATTGTCAGTCTCATTTTTCCTACTTTCCTTAAATAATTTTGTGTATTATATCACAACCGCAATGCAAAGTCAAGAGAATTATTTAAAATACTCCGCCGCACAGTCCCCAAGCACGCCCCAATCAAGCTGTGCCTCAATTCCGTTCTCAATGTAGCCACACCAATCGTCAAATTCCTTTTGATTTTTTGGCTTTCGCCCTACGGAGGCCACAAACCCATCTTCATTCAGGGTTATAACATATTGATAGTCTTCAATCTTCATCATCTGCCTCCTCAATGTACTTGCTGTCATCATCGTCCGATAAGAAGGCATTTGAAAAATCTGCCTCTGTTATTTCGCCGTTTGTCAAGTCATTCTCTTCATACATTAGCCGGACTTTCTCTTCCGCTTCTGCTTCGCTGTTAGCGGATACAGTAGCTTCATAGTTTGCTACTATTCCGTGAATAGCTATACTTACTTTCCATTTTGTTGGTCTCATTTTATTTGCTCCTTTTCTTGTTGCGTTGCTTCCAGAGGTGGAAAAACCAGAAGTCATATTCCTTGCCCCGGAAAGTTATCCGCAAGACATTGTAATATACGTTGTGTGAAAATACAATCTTGTTTGGTATCGGCTTATACACCACTTTGATACCAGTTATTAGTTCTAATTTCATACTATCCCATTCTCTTCAAATTCTTTTGTCAATTTAAATTTACGCCCTAATTCTTTAAAGTAGGTCTGCCACTCCACGCATTCACACAGACTTAAACTTCTTGTACTTTGCCAATCCTGCCAATCAATCGCCTTTTGTCTTGCCTGCTCTTTAGTTTTGATAACTTCCATCAACATTATTTACCATCCTATTCAAAAACCCCTACACCGTTTGACATTGTACCAATTCTATGTATCACAGTACAATACTGAGATACTATCTTGTAAATACCAGCGAAGTTTTTATCAACATAATTTTATCCCTTTGAATTTATTGCATTATTTTTCCGTTTGGCATTATCTTTAATTGCCGCAAGAGCGGAAAGCCTAAAACTTCCTGAATAGCTTCAAAATTAGCTTCCATACAATAGCCAAAGTGAGTGAAGCCTATCCGTCTGAACTTATAGCTGTACACTATTGTTGGCTCACCAAAGTCCTTAGCTTCTGTCCTTGCGGAATCAATAGCTTTCATATATTCAGCATTCATTTTATACCCCTATTAAATATAATTGCGTTGGCCGCCTTTTTGTATAGCACCGGCGGCTTAGTGCCTTAGCTACTTAATTACATCATAGCAATATACGCCCAGAATGTCAAGTACAAAATTATTTTTATTTCACCACTCATATTTAACATCCGCTGCAATGGTTTTATCTCCTCTTAGAATAGCTTCCGCCAATCGGTGGTATCCGTCATTTAAAATGTAATTACCCCCCTTTTTAGTCAAAGAAATTGAGCCTGTGGATATTGCTGTACGACCACGTTTTACATCTTCCAGAGAATCCCCCATAGTTTGTTCGTCATTCTCTTTTATCAAAGAAATGAGAACAATAACATCTTTTACCCAACCTGTATCACTCATATCTTTTATTTCACTTAGCATTATACACCACAAGCGGCAAGGAATTTATTACGGTCAAACTTAGGGTTTTTCGTTGCCAGAAATTCAGCTAATTCTTTAGCTAAGTCAAAGTGAAAATAAATTCTACCGTCAATCCCTACCATATTATTATTCACTATCTCTGCAATCGCTTTAAAGTCTTTTTCGTTAGCATTTTGTTTTGCCTTTTGATTTAAACATTTTCGTACACTCCATATTATACCAGTATATTTAGCTTGACAACCATTTACACTTAAATAGCCACGTTTAACCAGCGACTTAACGGCGGCGACTGTTCCCCTGTCTTTTGTATCGTAGCTATGCCAGCCGGGATATTTTACATAAAAGGCTAAGGTGTTCAATACGTTTTTCATTTTATTCGCTCCATATTAAAATATGGTTTTATTTGTGCTTTAATCCCTTTGCAATCAGCAAAATCTTTGCAGTCGCCGCAATTTATCTTTTGTTTTCCATTTCTGCAATCTAATTTGTTTTTGGGTCGTTTAATCATTCTATTCATTCCATATTTTTTCTAAGTGATACTGTTTTATGCCATTCCATTCATTTAGTTCTATCGTCTCTTTTTTATCCAATTGAAAATAAATCAAGCTGTAAAACTTATTCGCTCTGATTATTCTGATTATACACTTTTGCTGTTGCCTTGTCAAGCTAAAATTATGCTCGACTGCTAATTGCTCACCTTTTATATTTATCCGGACTATGCCTGCCTGTAAAGCATATTCCAGTTCATCGACTCCAGCAGTATAACATTGGTCATCGTGTGTTGTCCCGGCGTATAGAGCCGTAAATTGTCCGTCTGGATAAATAAAGCCAGAGCCAGAATAATCGTCTGATAGTCCCAGACTTGCCTGCATACGGCTGATTATATCTTCTTTATCGAGTTTTTTTGTCGCTGTTTTCATTGTTTTAATCCTGTCTAAATTCTATACTTCCCGGCAAATACTGTGCCTTAGCAATCTGCCCGCCGATATAGCTTGCGTGTTCAATACTAATGTTATATCCTTTGTTTGATAACCAGTCGAGAACTGTCTTTGTTATCTGTATCGGGGATTCAGTACTACCGGCTATAATTGTTGCTATTGGATAATGGGTTATGGCATCGTGGATATTTATTGCGACTTTACCACAGACTTTTGTGATACCAATATAGATACCACTATCATCTAAAATACAGTCCCGCTTTGTTATATCTTCTATTTTGGAATAGTGGTCTAAAATGTAATTTTTCCGCTGTTCAATATCTGTGATTTTGTCAAGTTCAGTTTTCATTTTCATAACCCTTTGTAATTAAATAACTTATAAATTACGTTCGGGGGCGTTCCCCTGATTATTGCCTATACTTTATATATAAGAGAACATAAAGAGTTAAGATACCGTTGTATTACAGGCTGTTAGTGTCATATTAGTCAAGAAAAGTTGTTTGTCCCAGAAGCCTACCTCTTGTCGAGAAAAACCCGCTTCACGGCTAAAACTTATTTTCTGGCTATCTCTGTCATATAGCATACTTTGCTTTACGCCCCGCCGATTCAATTATCAAATAGCTAACTGCTATACAAACTATACACTATTTCCGAGCAAAGTCAAATAAATTCTAAGATTGTACTGCGATATTAAGGAGATGTGTAACACTGCCGCTTTGTTAGTTAAGTATCTAACATCGCCCAGCGTACTGCTGTGTGTGTCTATACGTAGTGTGTATGATGTGCTTGATTTTTGGGGGGCGTATATATGTGATGTTATAGGGCTTGACTGCTATGTATTTAATTATAGGACTGCATAAACAAAGGATGACAGCAGGGGGGAGGTAGTCCCATAACGATATGGATGAATGGAGGGTTCTACCCTCCGACACTTTTATATGTGTTTTGAAAATACTTAAATGGGAAGGGGACTACTGATGTCGGCTTTGTGCGTGTTACAAATTATAACCAATGATTCGTGCCATATACTTTTAAAATGATGATGTGGCCCAGCCTTAGTGTCCAAACTCGTTGAAATCCTCCATAATGCTTAAAATACCACCCATACTCATTTTTTCGGTACTCAATCATATAAACTGTGTCAAGTGCTTTGAATTTCATATAATGCCTCTCATTTCGATTTTAAGCCTCTCAAGGGCTGGAAGGCTTCCAATATACCCTCCAGCCAATATAACTCAACCTTGACCCCAAAACTGCCTATTGCCGGGGCTAATTCAGGGATGGTTTAACCGTCATCGTCTTGTACCCTATGATGGAATCCTCGTTGCACATAGCATATTGTGTGTCACCGATGTCTATTTTAGCAAGGCTGCAAGCGTTGATATAAACAATATCACCAACACGAACTGAGCAAGGGACTCTCTTCCCATCTGGGCCAACTTTGCCCGGCCCGGTCAACTGCACAATACATTCCCGCAGAGCTAAGGCCGGTATTGTATCCTTCGCACTCTCAGGGAGAACGAGACCACCTTTGGTCATATTGTCGGTTGAAACTTCTTTTACAATGATGCGGTCGTACAATATTTTCAAATTCTCTAAACTGTTCATACTCTTCTCCTTTATTTTAAATGATTGATTTTTTCAAGTATTTCCAATGCCTGCCCGACATTCTTCACCTTAACTGCCAGCTTGTACAAGTCTTCAAGTCTGTTCTTATACTCGGCAGCGGACATTGCAACACTTTCATTTGTTACTGTAAACATTACTGGATAAGTTCCCATACTACTTCCCTTCATAAATTGACAAACAACATTTTTTAAACTTTACCGGCTTACCATCCGGCTTAGTCTTTCCACAAATACACGGTGAGTTCCTGCCGACCTGATGACAGAAGTTCTTAGTCAGAGAACGAACACGACCCACCTTTTTGTGACAGATTGAGAATATACTTCCCAAACAGCTTAACAAAAATTTTACACTAAACATCACTCTATCCTTTCAAAATCTTCCCTTGCTTTTTTTATTAGGGTCTCTAATTCAAATATTAGTCTTCCCGCTATACATTTTAAACGAGACCTTTTAAGGTCTGGTGTCAGTGCTGCCTCCTCACTAAAACTAATTGCTTCTGATACTGTCAACTCGTATCTGTATTCGTGACTGAAACTTTTACTGACTACTCGCCTATGTATGGGGTATTTATCATAAAACCTCTCTAATGTCATACCCTCAGTCATCAAGTATCTCCTTAAAAATAGATTTTATTTCGTTCCTGCTATCAGGATACCTCTCAATCAGAACTGCCTTGAATGATTCTGACAATTCATTCCACGTCATTAGTTTATCCACAGTGCATCCATCCTCTGGCTTGTTATGTAGCAACACACATAGCAAGTCTTTAATACCTATTGTTATTTGAGTATTCACTATCATATTTATTTGCTCCTTTTTTAATTTCATCGTTGATTAAAGAAATCAAATCTCTTTTGATTTTTACCAACACACCTCTTTTGTTATTAAGTACTACCACAATTTGTCTTGCTGAACGGCTGAGTGGATATTCTATCAAAAGGTCAATGCAATGAGTCTCAAAGAAATCCTCAATCTCAGCAATCATCTTTTCTATTTTAACTTTGAATTTCACGTTGCACCCCTGTTTCTGAAAATCCCTCTTAACCAAATGGCGAAATCTATTACATTTAAAGGCATTAACATATACTGCTTTGAGTGATAAAATATCACCATCCATAGGGACTGAGCAAAGAGTGCCACACTACATCCTATAAGTCTTTTCTTTCTCTTTGAGGATGTTATGCAATATCTAATCACCATCTCAACACATATTGTAAAAATATAAAATACATTCCACCACATAATTATCCTGCATAACTTTCACAAACTTTAATCTCCACCAAAAATGGAACAGCCAAGTTTATAACTGATTCCATTACCTTCTTCTTCGCTGCAAGAACATCTTGAGCAAATTCTTTCCTACACTCAGTGATGCAGTCATCGTGAACTGTTAATACCAACTTAGCGTCCCAATGTGGATTTTCCAAATATAATTGTCTTAGAGCAGCCAGAGTTAATCGCAGAAGGTCAGCACAAAATCCCTGAATTAGAAAATTAAAACCTTGTCGAACAGCACCGGGCTTAACACCTTTAACCGGGTCAAAATCTTCTGCTAAAAATCTACGTCTTCTTCCGAAGTAGTTTGTAACAAATCTCTTTTGATACATCGTTCTTTTGCATTCTTTAAGAGACTTCTCAACTCCGGGATAAGTCTTAAAGAAACCATCCAACCAAGATTGTGCGACTTCTTTGGTTACTTTATTATTCTTAGCAATCCCATAGGCTGTACTTCCATACACTATTGGGAAGTTAATTCCATTTTTTCCAATGTGTCTTTCTTCCTTGTATTTCTTTTTTGTCTCCCCATAGTATTCATTTGTCTTAATAATATAATCATCACAGATACCAAGGTTCAAACAGGAATTGGCTGTAAACAGATGCAGGTCTTTATTCTTATTGAAAGCATCTATTAAATTGGCATCCATAGTTAAATTTGCCAACTGTCTTAATTCTTGACTATCATAATCTGCTACAACAAATGTATAGCCATCTTTTGCTACAAATAATTCTCGGATATTAACCAAGTCTTCCTTTGACAATTCTCTTGGTATGTTCTGAAGATTAGGTTCACTTGAACTCAAACGTCCGGTTCTGGCAACACAATCATTGAGTGATGTGCGTATTCGGCCATCTTTACAAATATGTTCCCACATCGGAGTAATGAATGTGTTGAGCAGCTTATCTGCTTTTCTAAATTTTAAAAGGTACTCAATAAAATTGCATTTATCCTTGTGAGGTTCTAAGGCATCTGAAGCTGTTGACGGCTGACCATTTGGATAAGTCTTAGAGGGTTCAGTTCTTGGTAATTTTATTTTAAATTTTCCCTCTATTACTTTAGCTACCTGTTCATCGCTGTTAAGATTCATTGGAGAAGATATGGTAGTGAATCCAAATAAATCCTTCTCCTCTTTCATCTTTAAACCAATAGACTCAATTGCCTTTACTTGAAACTGCTGCATCTTTTCAGTAACTATGTCCTCAAAATCCTCCAGACGCTTGGCATCAATTTTTATACCATTGTGGTACATATCTATCAGTACCCACTGGAACGGCATCTCTATTTTCCAAAATAAATTTGATAATCCCTGTTTTTCAAGTAGGGGTAGTTCTAATTCATACAGTTGCCAAGTCCATATTGAATCATTTATTGCATAGTTTAAGAATCTCTCTGAATCAATACCAAACTTAATTGCATCCTTGTATTCGAGAACTTCCTCTCGCGGAACTTTTAACACTCTAATTGCCAGCTTCTTCAAAGCACATCCTGCATTCTCATTCAACAGGTGAGCGGCAACCTGTGTATCAAATATATCACCAGAATAATTTATTTCACAGCTTCTCAGGACTCTCAAATCAAATGGAGCATTTTGCATAATGAGAAGATTTACTTTTGTTGTCAACAATGTTCTCAAGGCATTTACCAGTAAATCAAATTCTGGATTATCGTTGAGATTAACATATAATGCGGATTCTCCCGTACACAGAGAATATCCCTTTAATTTGCAGTCATACTCAATACCAGTAGTCTCTGTATCCAAAGATAATTTTGCATTCAGGGGTATGTGTACCTGCATCCACTCAAGGACAGCACAGTAAGTATTTAGAAATGATTTATTAGTTTGCAAAGTGATTCCTATCATCAAAATAGTGGAAAGTCAAACCCTCATTCAGCAATTCTTCAAGGGTGTACGTAATTGGTTTAAAGCACTCATTACACGCACTGTTAAGAATCTCCCCCAATAAAACCCTTATCGGCTGCCCGCAGTCAACGCAGAATGCTCGGTAGAATCTTGAATTGGGTATTCTATCCCCCACCCTTGTACCATCTGCACAAACCCATTCCCCATTGCTGTCTTTTGTTACTTTCATCATTACCCTTCCAAGTAATCCTCAACTTGACGGGTATTGTACCATAAATCGACCTTTGAGTCAAGAGAAAAATAAAAATAAATTTGGGCTGCAATTTTAAAAATAAATTTAATTTTTATCTCAAAAACACTTGACAAATGGTGTATTTGGGCTTATACTGCTTATTAGAGACGATGAAATAGAGCTTTATTTTAGGGTGAAATATGGCAGAAATCACAAGAAATTGGGACAAAATAGATGAGGCCGCTGCTCGTGAAGGCGAAGCCTTGCGTAAAATTCGCTCGTATTCACCTGCAAGACCCAACACTCCAGTATTTTGCAATATACCTAAGTGTATATTCAGTCTTGATTTATGTCATTCAATTGAAAACCTTACCCCACAGGAATACCGAAAAGCATTCCGCAACGGGGAATTACAATCTCTTTAAATTTTTTCTGAGGCAATCCCCTGTTTAAATCAAATGGGGGGTTGCACCTCTGAAAGTTATAGTTTTTTTGAAAAAGCAATACGGAATGGTGAGCCGAGAATAAGCCCAGCCAGAGAAAATGGGGTACAAGAGATAAGGCTATTTGCTAAAAAGTCATACCGAGGTGATTGTGCAACGGACTACTTACTTCCACAATCTGACTTTGGGATATACTGAGATAACCATATCCCTCTCAAAAGCCATTATCAAACAAAGGACTGTTATCCGTGTGATTAAATCCGGGTCAATTGGGTAGTTTATTACTTCTCAGTATAAACTCGGTTCAGCATTTTTGTTATATAAAGATTTAACAAGTCTTAAATTATGTTAAGTGATTACTTAATAAGTTGTTTTTTAAGTTAAAAATCAATGTTTATTGTTTAGTTACCTAACATTGGGCCGAGTTTAGTAACCACGTAACATATCGAGAATATCTTTATGCCAGAATGGAACGAAAAAGATAAGAAACGCAAGAATAAGATTCGTAAGGATGCAAAATTTGACAAGGTAAAGGTTGTGCCTATTGTGCGTTCTCTGGTTGGTCTTGGTTTTAAGGAAATCGAGATTGGTATTATTCTTGGAGTAAGTGAAAGTACTATTCATTCTTGGAAGCAACGCTACCCACAATTATTTGAAGCCAATGCAGAGGGAAAACAGATAATGCGGGGCATCCTGTGTGCTGAGATGTTCAGGGCTGCCATTGGTTATGATTATGAGGAGATAGACACAACATATAAAATATCCCACGTTGTAGCAACATCTGTTGATGACAAAAATCAGGTTATTCAGGAATCATTGAAAAATGTTCCAGATAAAATAGTGGTTCACAAAAAACATCAACCCGGCAATGCCCATCTACAAGAGTTCTTGGCAAACAATTTGATGAAGGAAACTTTTCCAAGGAATCCAACACAGGTAGAGAATAATATCATAACATTGATAGGTTCAGTTGAACCAGATAGAGTGAGACAATTTGCTGGTCGTCTTTGTGAGATGATAGATGCACCTAAAAAAGTTGAATCCATTGATGTTACTGAAATTAAGTCAAAAGAAATATCTCCAGTTAAATCAGAAGAGATTACAGTAGATGAATTTGGAAACCCTACAAAAGAAAATCCCTAAAGAAATAGGGGAAAATTTGGCTTTCCGAATGAAGCTGCACGAATTTCTTTCCAAAGACAAGGGGGCACAGAAGGAATATGTCTCTTTGTGTTTGAGTAATCCAGTAATTGCATACGACACTTTATTTTGGACACTGGATGGCAGACGTTCTCCCGGAATGAGAAATCTTCCATTTATTTTGAGACCACAACAGGAGATAGTTGTGAATACTTTGAAGAGGGGTATGGACACAGGGGAAGATGTTGGTGTCAATAAGAGTAAGGAAGAAGGTGCTACCGAATTAGCAACCAAGTTTCTTTCTCTCCTGACTTTATTTGTTCCAGAGAGTAACTTCTTGATTGGCTCAAGAACCGAAGATTTGGTAGATAAGACAGGTGAGCCAAGTACGCTATTTGCTAAGATTGACTGTGTATTTGACAAACTACCAATGTGGTTGTCTTCTAAACTGCATCTGGAGAGAACATTTAAACATCTAAAGAATTTAGATATTTGTTCAACCATTGATGGAGAAGCAACCAGTGAAAACTTTGGTGTAGGTAAAAGAGCCACTGGCGTTATGCTTGACGAGTTTGGTCTTATTGACAAAAGAATAGCAGATGAAATAGCCGATAAGATTGGTGATGTCAGCAATTGTGTTATTTATAATTCAACACATTGGTTTGGCACGGGTCATACCTTCTATAAAATTTTAAAGCGAAAAAATATACTCAAAGTGTCTCTTCCTTGGTATTTAAATCCTGAGAAGATTCACGGACTATATAGAACACCAGAAGAGGGTGTGATAGAGTTGGTAGATGAATCCTATTACAAACTGAATCACCCAAATTTATTTCAATATATTTGAGAGAATGTAAATGGGAACAACATTTAAAATAGACCAACTTCCAGAGGAGCTAAAAAAACTTTTTGTTGCTGATGGCTCAAAGAGGTATCCGGGAAGAGAACGTTCCCCTTGGTTTGATAAGGAAGAACAGGACAGAAGTTACAGGGACATAAGTCAAAATATATGGATGAACCCAAGTGGTGCAGCCAATCAATTTTTTGACCCCGTGATGATTGAGAAAATAAGAGCAACAACTATACGACCCCCAAAACACATAGGTACTTTAAAATTTGAATACAATAGTTCATCCCATAACTTTGGCCCAAAGATAAATAACATTACTTTTGTTAGTAATTCCAGAGGAACTTTACTTTGGTGGGGTGAGTTGGAGAAAATTAAGAATGTTCTCAGACCCAATCAGCTTCATAATTATATCATTGGATGTGATATTTCTTTTGGTACTGGTGCTTCAAATTCAACTGCGATGATAACCGATAGAAATACAGGGGAACTTATTGGTGAACTTGTTACACCAGATATGCGTGTGGATGAGTTTGCCGATGTCGTGGCCGCCCTTTATTTCTGGCTTGGTGGAGTTAATCCCCCCTTTACTATTTGGGAGAGAACTGGTGGGCACGGAATTAACTTCGGTAGAAGACTGATGGAAAACGGCGTTACTAATGTTTACACCAAAACTACTGAAACAGGTAAGATGAGAAAACGCCAGCAGGTTTACGGTTGGGATAACACCGGTGGGCCAAATGGAACTAAGGGAGATTTGCTTGAGAGATTAGAAATAGCTCTTAAAGAAGGTTTAAAAGAAAAACGTGACAGAGCATTTTTAATAGTTCACTCAGAGGAAGTTACAAATGAAATGGACGGGTATATTTTTTATTCCTCTGGGGAGTTGGATTCAAGTGAAGGAATAGACCAATCATCAGGTGCAAGAAAAAGACACGGTGATAGAATTATTGGGGTGGGTTTGTGTGTTCTTGGAATGCTTGACCAACCAGTAGCAGAAGAAACTTTGGTGAAAGACCCTCCTTATGGTTCTCTTGCTTGGAGAATGCTTCAAGCTAAAATAGAAGATGATAAACGAAGAACTGGACAGTGGGGAGACCCGCCTAATTTAGAAACACGGTGGGGATAAAAACAGGAAAATAATATGGGTAATGAACTAACAGATAATTCAGTAGCCAATTCAATTGTTGGAACTATTCACGAAAGTATCACAAGATGTGAAACTATATGTGAAGCTCCACTGATGAAGCGTAAAGAGATTCTTGAAGAATACGCCAATGGTTGGTATGGCAGTACAAAAAATGAGAATTACAGATGCCCTATAAATATGATTTCAAGGGCTATAAATATTCTCCTACCCCTGTTAGTAAATAAAGACCCCAAAGCTATGACATCAGCAAGGGTGGCTCAGTTGATGCCCTATGCGGATACACTTCGCCTGACTATAAATCATCTTATAAAAAAGATTAAATTAGGTCAGACATTGCGGATAGGGATTTTGGATGCCCTGACATATATGGGAATTTTTAAAACCGGTATTGCTCCGGGAGGTGATGGAATAAAGGATGCCTTTGGAACAACCCACGACTCAGGACAGATATTTTGTGATATAGTTTATCCTGAAGATTATTTCTTTGATACAACGGCACGAAGAAAAGAAGAATGTGATTTTGAAGGGAACTGGTTTTACGTTCCAGTTGATTATGTTCTTGACAGTGGACTATATAAAAATTACGATAAAATACACGAAGCTCAGATTGCTTGGGCAAAGGCTTCTCCAAAAGAAATTTCTGATGGAGCAGGTAAGGGATTTTTAAATACGTTTAAACCGTATGTTAGATTGGGAGAGGTATATATACCATCTGAGAACATTCTAATAACAATTCCTGAAAAGGGAAAAGGTGATAAACCCCTAAGAATAGTTGACTTCAACGGCCCAACAGATGGGCCATTTGACATTATGAGTTTTTCTACTTTCCCAGAGAGTATTGTGCCAATTCCCCCGCTATACGAGGGACTTGATTTACATTATTACATAAATATTATGGCTCGTAAAATGGCACGGGAAGCTGAAGCTGCCAAGACAGTATTCCCCTATGAGGGTAATGCAGCGGGTGATGTTGCCAATATTTTATCTGCAAAACATTTGCAGACCATAAAAGTTAATAACATCAATGCTTTCACTACACTGAAGCTCGGAGAAATTGACCCATCACAATATCAGTGGATTGCCTTCCTAAAGGGTTTGTGGGGTGAAGCTCCTGTCAATATGCCAGTTGTTGGTGGAATGAAATCAAGTGCCCCAACCTTGGGGCAAGAGCAGATGTTAATGACAAATGCTTCTGCTAATCTTGACGATATGATTCAGGCTGCTCACAATTGCACCAAGAGTATTCTACATAAGATGGCGTATTATATTTTTACTGACCCTCTTATGGACATAACAGTTTCTAAGAGAATACAAGGTCTGGGAGAAATTCCTGTAAAGGTAACTGCTGATACAAGAGAAGGAGATTTTTGGGATTACAACTTTGAGGTTGTTCCTTATTCTCTGTCTCGTCAGAATCCTCAGATGAGAATGCAGAAGTTAATGCAGGTTGTAACTGGATTGATTTTACCAACTATGGCAATTGCACAGCAGCAGGGTGTTATGCTTGATGTTCCAAGATTGGTTAAGGAAGTTACACGAGATATGGATTTAACTGATGGTGAAATTGACTTGATTTATCAAAACACCGTCACTATGAATAATGACCTTGGGCCATACGAGCCGTTAAAGGGTCAGATTTCTGCGGGTGGTATTGGAGACCGTTTGGGAGCAAGTCCAGCGAGTCGTCAGGAGAACTTAAATCAACAGCAAAACAATGTTGCTGGTAAACCGAGTCCAGCGAACACAGAGGCAGGAAAGACTGTGAGGGAGTAATGCCATTACCAAAGAAAAATGAAAAACAAAATGCTTATGTTGCTCGATATATGTCAAGTACAGAAGCTCAGAAAAGTTTTCCAGATGAGAAACAAAGACTTGCCGTAGCATACTCTGAATATAGACATAAGGGAATGTCAAATGCTGTTAAGAAACATATTAAAGGAAAATAACCAATGGCAGAGTCACCAGAAGTAAGGTATTACAGAGAACAAAAGATAAAAGAAGAAGATACCAGAAAAAATCGCTATAAAATGGCGAAGGCTGTTAGGGAGGAATTATTAAAGCAGGAAAAGTCCCGCAGCGTGTGGCAAAAAGCTAAAGATTATTTTTCTGGAAAAGTACTTGAGTCTGAAAAAGCACATCCCAGAGAAGTTAAGGAAGTAGTTCAGCCGGATAAAGTTAAACCTAAAGCTGTTGATAGAACATCACAGATAACTGAGCAACTTAAAAAATCTGGAATGTCTGAAGAACAGATAAAGAAACTAAGGGGAAAATAGAATGGCAGCTTCATATAATGTAACAGTTAATGTTTCAATCAGTGGTCTTGGTAAGGGCACTGAAAAGAAAAATACATTTCAGGGAGATACTGCTCCCGAAGTAACTTGTAGCACTGAACAGCAAATGCAAGAAACTGCCGATGTAGCAGAAGCTCTAAATGTTGGTGCTGTGGATACTGTTCTTGGTGTGTGGATAAGAGCCATTGATAACGATTTAGCTGTGGATACATCCTATGCAGCCACATTTAGTGCCGAGCTAATTATACCAGAGGGTGAGGCACATTACTTCAAGCCCAGTGGCACGGTCTATATAAAGAACAATACTGCCTTGGAGAAATGTACTTTTGAATATTTGGTGATAGGAGTGCAGTCATAATGTTCACAAGATATTTTCAATGTGAATGTGGAAATACATTAGAGGATACAAAGGACATTTTTCCCAAATGTGTGTGTGGAAAGCAAATGACATACACCCACTTAAAGAGATGTATATCTCATCCCGAATCAAAGATAAAAGGGGAAACAGTGAATATTTGTGCAGATGGAGATTTTCACCCGTATTATTCCCCTGACTTGGGTATTTATGTTGACAGTCCCAAAACCCTAAATGACCATCTTCGTAAGAAGGGTATGGTTAATTTACAGGAATCAGGAGAATATAGAGAACACGAAGCAGCAATGAGAGAAAAGGTTATGCAGTTTCCAAGTATGAGGGGTAAGATATGAAAAACAAAACAAAAAAATATTTTCCGTTGTTCACAGTGGTTTTAGTATTGTTGGCGTTGCTTGGTATTTGTGGAGCGATATATACTAAACCAAATATAGAGGTTGCCAAGAGTTACAATGTTCTAATTGAGGGAATGGTTGAGAGAAATGGTGAATTACTGAGTTACTGGATGGGTAGTGGGGTAATCATAAGTAAAGATGGTAATATTGTAACTGCAAAACACTGTGTAAATGAGGCAACTAAATTAAAAGTTACCCTGCAAGATGGTACATACTATTATGTCACAGACTTCTTCAAGGATAAAGATGCAGACGTTGCTATAATTGATATTCCCGGCAACAACTATAAATATGCTGAGATTGGTGATTCAGACACTATAAGCAAAGGTGACAAACTTTTCAACATTGGAAACGCTTCAGGAATATGGGAAAACAGTGTATTCTACGGTGTAGTTTATAAGAATCATTTTACAAGATACATTTTTCCAAACACTGAACTGATACTTTTAAGAATGAAGGTATTCGGGGGTTGTTCAGGTGGGGGTTTATACAAGGGTGATACATTATATGGGATAGTGGTTATGGGTGATGATGTAAAAATGACATTGGCTGTACCATCAAACATAGTGTCTAATTTGTATAAAAGATATTTAACTGCAATGGACTTTGAGATTATAGCGGAATATTTTTTAAGTGAATAAGAGACGGAACTCCGAAGTAACCTACCTCTTCTTAAAATAGGAATGTTTCCTATAAGAGAAGAGAAGCATATAATTGGAGAAATAAAGTGGCAAACGAAAACGAAGTTAGTACTGGCGATGAAAAGTCAGATAGTTCAGTGGAAGAGGTTAATGAAGACATTCAACTATCCAGTGATGAGGCTATCATTGATAGAGAGAATGAGGTAGCGGCAATTGACGCTATCGTAAATCCTCCTACTATTGAGGAAAAAAAAGAAAATAAAGCAGAAGAAAAAGTCGTTGAAGATACAGCAGACAAATCTGCTCCGGCAGCTAAAGTGGAAGAGAAATCTGACACTACTGGCAAGGTTGGGGAAGAACTTGGAAAACTGAATCTACCACCACGTCTTTTACAGGCTGCTAAAAGAAATCATCTTACTGACCAAGACGTTTTGGATTTAGGTGATAAAGCAGAAAAGGTTTTAACCGGATTAGCAGCAAGTTCTGACAGAGTATCAACAGAGCTTGGTGAAATTGGAAGAAAACTAAAAGAAAAAGCTGCACTCACCATCCCGAAGCAGGAAGCTAAACCAGCTACCCTGAAAGTCGAAGTCAAAGACGATGACTTGGATGAGGTCAAGGAGTTGAAAAATGTTGTTAATTCCCTGACTACTCAACTTTCAAACTTAACAAAAGTGGTTGCTAACAAGAATGAAGAATCTACCTCGGCCTCTGAAATAGAGAGGGACAAGAAGATTGATGAGTTCTTTGATAACAAATCTGCTGAGTACACAGAGTTTGGAAACAGCAAGGAAATGTCCAAAGTTGCACTTGCAATGAGACAAAGTGTTTGGGAATCAGCAGACAATATTCTCATAGGTGCTTCAGTAAGTGGACAAAAAGTTTCTCTTGAGGAGGCTCTTGATGCTGCAATGAGTCTTTATGAAAATAAAAATCCTCAGAAGAAGAAAGTTACCCGCGAGCAGGTGCTTAGCGAGGTAGAAAAAAGAGAAAAAAATCTTATCCAGAGACCTTCATCTAAAAAGAGTTCAAAGGTAGTGACAAAAGACCAACGACAAGAGTTGGTTAAAGCCGTTACTAAAGTCTTGAGTAAGGGTGAGGGCGGCTGGTAACGTAAAGGAAAAAGAAAATGGCAAACAGTAATAATTATGTACCGGAATCAAGCATTCTCGATTTAGTGAATGCAACAATTCCGTTTCGTAAAAGATTAGAATGGGGTTCTCCTGCGGAACATCAGGATTTCCCAATTCTGAATCGTGCCCTTGCAAAAGGGATGAAAGCAACTGGCGGCACAAAGGTAGAGTTTAGAACTGCCTTGAAGAAATCCACAAAGGGTGGCTTCACCGGCCTGTATGCAACAAGAGAGTACAACCACGAAGATTATCTGGTAACTGGTGAATCTCCTTGGGCACATCTGTACACCTATTGGATGTATGATGACCACGAGACCGCTATGAACAGAGACCCAGAACGTATCGTTGATATTCTGGAAGTTGGTCGTCACGAAACTATGACCAAGATGGCTGGCATATTTGAGGAAGCCTGCTGGCAGACTATTATTGGAGAAGCAACTGAATTTGGAAGTCTCAGGGGTATTCCTTATTGGATTTCTAAAGCCGGTACTACTTCTTTGGATAGAAGTGCTAATGTTCTGACGACTGTTGGTAACATCAACCCAACTACTTATCCCCTTTGGGCTAACTATGTTGGTACACACACTACTCCAGTAGCTAATTTGGTTGCTGGAACTATTGCTTCCACTATTGAAGAGGATTCGCTGTCTCTGTTGAATGCAATGAACCTTGCCCAGATTAAGACAAAGTTCAAAGCACCACAGAACATTGCTCATATCGTGGACAAGAATCCACTGGGCAACTATAAGATTTATGTCAACACTGCCTTCTCAGTAGCTTGGGGTATAATTCTTCGTCATTACAACCTCGGCAATAACTTCGGCTTTGACCTTGCGAAGTTTAACGGTCAACAC
>Ga0172380_10001168_pt1 | contig 46324 bp, 57 predicted proteins | sample Leawe162metaG_FD_119747 | JGI IMG/M metagenome (GOLD analysis project Ga0172380, IMG submission 119747) | Leachate microbial communities from a municipal landfill in Southern Ontario, Canada - Leachate well 162 metaG | ecosystem: Engineered > Solid waste > Landfill > Unclassified | place...
AGCAGGGTAATTAACGTTAAAGGTGCCGCCGCTTGCGACTTCACCCGCCAACGTTAATTCAGCGATTGCTCTACTCATGTTGTAATCCTCCTCAAAAGGAAAGTTGATAAAAAGCTATTTTAAGTCGTGAAAACCCACTCCTTACGCGATTGAGAACACGCCTGACGTATTACGCTGGCGCGCGGTCAAACCGCCCACCCAGGTAATTGCACGGTACAGAACGTATTTATTCTCAGGTCGCGCAGGCATGTGCTTTTTCATGTCCTCGCCGGTGATGACGCGCGGCGTGATTGTCCGCCCATCAACCCAATAGCAGTATTTATTAAGACCCAAATCGTCCAGCGTTGGCGCGTAGTCGATATTGACGCCTTTAAACGCCAAATCAGCAACTGACGCATCAATGCGGCCGCTTTTGTCCCAGCCTTCCAGGGTGTAATTACCCTTAGAGCGTAGCTCTTTTTCAAAAGCTTCAAGGAACGCAGAACCCGCGTAAACTTTATGCTTCGGAGAGCCGAAACGACGCATCTGGCGCACGCCCTTTTGCAAGGCCGTTACCAGGTTTTGATCGCCTGGGGTTGAAGTATTGATTGCCAGCGCGGCGTAGTTTCTCCACCAAGCATTTGCTGCCTGATCGATACCACCTACCACTGTGGCAGAAGTCGGGTCATCCAAAATGATGGAACGAATGCCAGGGACCAATAACGGGTCAGAAGTACCGTCGCCCCAAAACATTTCATCCATTTCTTTCGACATGCCGCCTGACAGGTCTTCGAGTTTGTACTCGAACAGATCCGCCAGCGCGATTGCATCCCGCTCAGAAATTTTGGTTTCACCGGAGCCGTCAGACGTATCTTTGATCGAGATACCGTTCTGCAGCAATTCGTGCATCGTGACGTTGATACCCGCGTGAATAAGCTTCCAGGGGTAGGTCGCCGTACGGATTTTGCCGGGGTTGCTGTACCCAACTTCATCGTCGTACTGGAAGCCTTCGATGCCTGAAACATATTCGCCGGTTACGCGAACAGTCAGATTTTCTTTACCGCCGGGGAATGGTTTCGCCGCGGCCATAAAGTCACGCAAAAGAGGACGCTCTTGCTCGTTTTGGCGGAAAATGGTTCCGCGATCCATGTGGTAGTCGATAGCTGCATTCGCTACCGCTTCCAACTGCTCTAGGGATACGATCGTTGACATGGGTTATTTGCTCCGCAAATGAGGTTTAGGTTTACCCAACCTTCTGCAAAATCGCTTCTGCAAGCGACTTTGGTTTGGATTGGACGTTTGGCGTTGAAGAGCCGGAAACGTGCCTAACTTCTTGCTTTTTTGGCTGGAACATGCGGATTTTGCTATCCACTCTGGTTTTCACTTCTTTCGCCAGGGCGACTGCAGCTTCAACCGTTTGTGGGAGTTTCCCCGCCTGTTTCGCCTTATACAAGGCCAGATCAAACGCTTCTTTTACTTCTTCGCGTTTTTTCGAGTAATCAGGATCGGATGAACTCCACTCAGTTTCTAACCCGCTTAATGCGGTTTGCACCTGCGTCGTCAGCAGTTGCATGCGCTCTTGTCCTCTGCGCGCTGCCAAATCACGGTCTTTTTCTGCCTGGGTCTGCTGGAAGCTTTCCTTGGCGCGAAGTCGTGCGAGCTCTTTTGCATCTTCTTCCGTGACGTAACCCTGGCGAACTTTGTCCTCCAGGTCTTCAGGAAGCACCGCGCCGGTTTGCAGTTGCAAGGCTTCTACCACAGGTAAAAGCTGCGCTAAAGCAGCGGCAGGGTCGTGCCTAATGTTCTTTAAAACGTCGAATGCCTGGTGGGCGTCGTCGAATGAAAGATCGTTAGTTTTCAAGAACCCGATAATATTGGCGTAGCTCTCAACCGCAGGCTTTAAGTGTTCAATCTCTTTGTGGAGATTTTCCTTATCGCTAAGCAGTCTTTGAACTCGGTGACGCGTTTTGGAATGAAGCCGCGATAGGTCGTCCTTTGTGAACTCTCCCGGATCACCTTCCGCTTCGCCGGTGGCCGGCTTGGCGTCTGGTTCTGCCGTTTTAGCATCCCCCTCACTCTCAGAGCCCGGCGATTGCTCCCCTCCGGCTTTGTCAGCCGCGGTCTTAATGCGGTCAACGAGGCTTTCGACTTTTTCGCCTTCTGCAGGGGGTGAGCCTGCTTTATCACCCTCATTTGCGGTAGACGAACCCGCGTCAGTAACGTCTGTTTTAATTTCAGTTTCAGCGGCTGTTATGCCTGCTTCTAAATCTTCCGATGACGAACCCGGCATGCAGTCTCCTAAATGTTGTGAAAAGTATAAATACTTTTCATGCGCCATAATACGCGCGTCGTCGCATTTCCGTCAATAGTCTAAACGGCAGCGGGTGCGGGGTAACTAGGTTGCGGTCCAGGCTCATTGGCAACGGCACTTGGTGCATTGGTTGCCCCTGCTGCACCTTGCTGCGCTGGGTCACTTGCCGGATTGCCGGTGCCAGGTTGTCCGCCGGCAGCACCGGCGACCATCTTCGACGCCATGGCGTTTAACGCCACCTGCGACGGTAAACCTTCCATAATCAAATCTTCAATGTCGATATCGAGCAGCTCTGCATACTTTTCCATGAGCGGCGTGATATTTATGCCGTTTGCCTGCATCATGTACGGCATGGCGCGTTCCATATTTGCCAAGTCAGCAGCTTTATTCGGCCGTCCGGACGATCCGGCTTTAATGTCGATAAGCAACTCTTCAGCGATTTCCGCGCCGTTTAATTCCGGCCAAACTGCGCCTTCACCGGCAATTTTCTTCACAGTGGAGATATCCAGTTTCAATAAAAGCATCTGGCCGGTGGAGTTGGTCAGCTCGCTTAACAGCTCGTCCAGGTCATCCACGTTGCAATCCAAGGATGACGTCCGCGAATTTTCAGCAATGGAGCTTTCCGTGGCGGTGGCGCCCGAAGTGCCGCCGATATTGGCTTCCTGGGATCCGACTGTCCGGAGCACATCTTCCATTTCGGAATTGGTTTCGTAAAGCGCTGGATCCATCGGCACCGTTTTGAACGCCTGAATTAGATTTTCAATTTGTTCGCCCTGGTTTAACGCATTTAGCTCGATGACCGCATGCGCCTGGTGCGATTCTAATTTCTTAATATCCTTATCGCTCAGGCGGCCTGCCACCGTGACGTATTTTGGCTTATTGGCCTCCCGATGCAGGCGGCGGTATTGACGCGAACGGTTATATTCCATTTGCGCGTGACGGAGCATGTGGACGTCAGACAGCGGGTAAATTTTACTTTCATGCTCGATATCGTTGAACGTGAGCACGAAAAGCGGCCAGAAACGTTCCAGCCGGACTTCAGGCGCAGCCGGTTCGCGGGCGAAATCCTTGTAACCTTCGATTAGGGTGAAAACCTGAGCATTAGCTTTGTCCCAAACTTCCCATACCCGCGCACAACTTTTGGCAGATTTATCGCCCGCTTTGCCTTCCGCGTAATTATAATCACCCGTTTTGGCGTCTTTGGTTTTGACGTAAGCTTTATACCCGCCTTTGGCGATATCAATTTTATAGACTTCCTGGATTTCATCAGCGTCTAAATGGAATTGACGCGCAAACCAGGTGGCTCCAACTAAAGTGCTGAGCTGCTGGCATTTAGTATCAACGATAATATCGACGGTCCGCGGGAAGTCAAAAACCGGACCTTCGCGCGTAATGACTTCAACCATATTCTGCATGTCCTGCAGCATCAATTTCAATTCTTCACGCTGCGGTGCATCTTCAGGCATTACGCCGTCAGTTATGTCCGCGTGCAGACTTTCAATTTTCGCCAATTGCGCTGAAATGTCTTCAATTTTCGCTACAATATCGGGCTGCTTTTCAAGTAGGCGCTGATAGCCCAGGAAGATATAGCCGACGCCGCAAATCTTAGTCCGGCGCACAAGCTGCTTCAGTTGTTTTTTAAAATTAGGCGACTGTTCTTTGAAGTAATGTCCTATCAAAATTTGCATTGTTTTGCAGACCCGCTTCAGCATGATCCCGCGCTGCTGGGCTTTGGAAACGTCCTGAATGACCGCCATCGGGTCAGGGATATGCGGCGTAGGAGTTAAGCTGTCCTGCATGCCGCCTGGGGCCATTTCCGCGCCGCCTGGCATCATTCCGGCGCCGGGTGGCATAGATGGCATTCCAGGCATCTGAGGCGCGCCCATAGGCGGCATCCCAGGCATGCCGGGCATTGGTGACTGTCCTGGCAAACCGCCGCCTGCGGCTGCCATTTGCGTCATTTGGGTAATCTGCTGGGCGACCATTTCCATGGCGGCTTTAAGGGTGTCGGCGCGGCCGTCCCAAACGGTGTATTCCAAGCGCTTTTTACGTTCGACCAGGACTTTAGGATTTTTGGCGTAAAGACCGGCAACCGCCTGGTTTATGTGCCGTGAAATAATCGGGGTAACGTATTGGTCACTTTCGGCCCAAGTTTTATCAGCGCCGGCATAAGCCAACTGCATGTCATCCCGCATGCGTTTAAAATCATCTTTCCAGTGATCGATAGCGCCCAGGATTTTATCCTGCCAATCTGAAACCAGGTTGGCGCGCTGCGCCTCAATCTGCGGCTCTTCGCGGGAAACGCCGGACTTCTCAGGCGCAGCAACCTGCGGATACATGCTCGTATCTTGCACCTTTTCGTCCATTACCAGCCCCCGACCGCTTTCCTTTGTGCCTGCTCAGCCTGCCGTTTGGTCTGAGCTAAAATCCATTCTATTGAACCGACGCGAATGACATTATCAGATTCTTCCAGGTCTGGCGCTTCGGCCGCAATCTCTTTTAACAGACCTAACCCCACCAGGGCAAGCCAGGCAACAAAGTCGTCATGGGATGCAGCGGGAAAACGTAAAAGCTGCGCGCGGGCTTCCGGCCACCAATGTGCAAATTTCGGGAAATGTACTTTCTTCATCGCCATGCGGCCCTGAATGGACCGCGCGCGTGTGCGCAAATCTTTCGACGGCACAATACCGTCAATCAAAGTGTACTGTTTTTCCTCGTGCATGCGCAGTTTCAAAAACGGCCCGAAAGCCTTTTTGATATTCTCTTCTTCCGCCCACCACAACACCGGTTTATGGATTTTTATCTGGCTGATAATCTCTTCAACGATCCGGTCCGTTTCCATGCGCTCGATCACGACGTCTGGCAAAACCCAAATGTCACCTTTCGGGTCGATCCCAACGCAGCCAATAACGTTAAAGTCACGGTGCGTTTTGGTGGTGACAGCGTGATCCGAAGCGCCATATTTCCGCAATTGTTTCGGTAATTCCTCAACGCTGTTATATTCCAAAAGATAAGGCGTAAGGAAATAGGAACCGTCATCCGGGCTTGGCGAGCCCATTACCAATGATGAAAACGTGAGTGGGTTGGCGCGTTTCCACTCTGCAAAAAATAATAAACTTTTATCTTCAGGCCATAGCGCGCTAACCGGCTCCGCACCAAACATTTCCAACACGTCTTCGTCTGTCGGCACTTCGAGCGTCAGCCCTAAAAGCTTTGCCAAATCGGGGTCGCGCACCACGCCAGGCAGATTTAAATAAAACCAGTTTTTCGCAATGCCGCGATATTCTTTTTCGCGCTCCGGGTGTGACGGATCGCAAAGCCGCCCGATTAAATCATCTTCCGACCAGCGCGTATGAGTAATCAGCATGCGGGTTTTATTCGAACCGCGCGAAAAGGCCACCTTAAAGAACCAGTCCCAAAGCTGCTTTAATGCTTCCGGCGTCACGTCTGAGCCGTCGGCCTCACCTTTGATCGGGTCATCGATGAAAAAATAGTCTGCGGGCTTTCCAGTAATTGAACCGCCCGTACCTGAAAACGTCGCTTTCCCGCCTTTGGTGTTTTCAATCAGCGACCGGGACTGCACGCGCGCGTCCATTTTAATTTCAGGGAATACCTGCTGATATTGCGGACTTTCCAGCAACTGCTTTAGTGCCAAGCCCAGCTCGCCGGCACGGTCCTGGTTGTACGACGTCACAATAAACCGTGCGCGCGGGTTGCGGCCCCAAATCCAGGCCACAGCGTAAAGTGAAAGATGAATTGTTTTACCGTGCTGCGGCGGCATCGATACGGCAACCCGGCGTTTTTCGCCCAGCTCAATTTGCTCAATAAGCTGGCAAAGGCAGCGCGCGGCTGCTGTTTCTTGGTATTCGGTTTTATCGGGATCGTCCGGGTCTTCCGTGTCCGGCATCATGAAACGCGCAAAAGCCAGCATACTGTCTCTGGCTTCGTTAATGCGTTCCTGGCGGCGAAGAATGGAAAGCTCACGCTTAATTTCCTCCGTCGACTTGTTTTTTAAAAGCTTCATCTTACCAGTGACACTCCGCCACGCCGACTGCGTTATGCTGGTCGATCCCTTGCCGTGAAGCCGGGATATTTTTCATGCTATTTGGGATTGGCCGAGCCTTCAGGCAGAAGTCACTCGTCGACGTAGAACTTACGCACATTGTCAGGCACATGGCCACGGGCGTAATCAAGATCCACCGCATCACGTACTTTATTCGCATTTCGCACCCCCGCGAGTTGTTTGACTGCCTGATCGGCTTTTTCTGCCTGGCGGCCGCTATCTTTGATTTTCAAAATAACGGCCAGGACCGCGCCAATAATGGCACCCCATTTTAACAGAAAAAGCCAATGCGGCTTGAAGAAATTCCAAATTGCAGCGCCCACTATCTGAGCCCCGCGTTACGATCCGCGATGCGGCGCCATGCCATAAAGCCGATAATGCCGATCAGCGCGACAATAATGATCCACGGCGCCACTTCTACAATCTTTTCTGCCAATGGAAAAGCCGGCGCCAAATTATTGATAGCATCGACCGCCAACGTGGCCACACCCGTCCCTACAATCCCTGTACGAGCAGCATTCATCGTGCCGGTGCTTCCGACCGGTTTAATTTGCTCCAGGGCCTCCGCGGCGGTTTCTGGCGGCTTGGTGTCGATATCGTTGAAAAAGACGTGCGCTGTACGGCCGCCGCGGTGCGGAACGGTATACACCGGCTCTTTTTTCTTCGCCCATTTTGGCTTTTTAATACCGGTTTCATAGTAATGCGTAGACCGTTTTGTAAAATCTGAAACCTGACCGGCCACCGCGGCGCGCGCCACGTCCTTACAGTGCTCAAACCAAGGGCCGTGCGCTTCCAGGATGCGGACGCGGTTCGGGTCGTTTTGGTTCCAGCAGGAAAACTGCCATGGTTGCAGACAAACGCCTGCGACCGTATTCGGCCAGCGATTAAATTTTACCCGGTTAATAATGACGCAGGCAATCGCCCGCGCGTCTTTATCGTTATTGACTTCCGCTTCGCCGTAAAGGGTCCGCGCCAACGTATCGATATCTTTTTCTCTCTGATCCATTTAGGGGCCCCCCGGCGTCGGTATTTTCGGAATACTGTTAAAGTGCTGCACGAACCAGAGCATAAATCCGGACCCCATAAAAGCCGAACAAATATGTGTGATAAACGACCGAATGCCTGCCGATCGCGCTACGCGCCGATCCGTGACTTCGTTAATGCGCCGCTCGCGCAACCAATTCATATCGCTCTGATAGTTTCGAATTGATTCTTCGTTCTCCGGGTCCACTCCCAAAACAATGCGCATCGTATTGCGGAAATTCTCCACATTCCGGTTGGATACTTTTTCAGCAATTTCATAAATCTTCGGCGCCATCACTTCTGGAATACGCGCAAGCATGTTAACCGCCGTCTCGTGTGCGACTTTATTAGCGATAAGCTCAACTTCTGCGTGGTGCACGATAACCTGTTCCGCTTGTGATTGTGGCATTAAGAAACCCCCGTCAATGCAAATAACCGACAGGATATGGATAACATAAAAAGTACACCATATAAACCGTTAGTTGCACGTTTGCGTTCCTTTTTAATGTTTCGACCGAGATTTAGATGACGCTATCGCAGAAGGATTTGATGTTGTTGTAGTCGGGGGTGTGGCCTCCTCCGTGGTCGTGGCGAGAGAATTTATTAGGGTCGCTCGCAATCAAATCGTTCAGGATTGTGTTAATTGACGGCGTTAACGGGGGTGAAGTGACGTATGTGTAATCACTCGCCCCACCAAATGCGTACCTCATTTTATGCGCAGGCGTTGAACGCGCCATATCCGCATAGTTAAAGTCGCTTGGCCAGGCAGCGGGATCGAATTCTTCACGCGTATCAATCAATTTATCTAGGTGGCCGGAAGCATGATAAACGCCTCGGATAGCGATTTTACTGTCCACCAGAGACAGGACCGAAGCGGTATGCGCGGCACGAATTGCACCCCATGAATATCCGCATAAAAATAACTCTTTAGGCGGCAAGATCCCGACCGACCAACCCGTCGTCCAGCTCCAGGTTGCTCCGATAATAGATGGATTTTCTGTAGCATATTTATAAGCTAAATACGCGCCTAAATCTTTCATTAACGCTTCCCTGCTGTCGCTAACGTTATTGCCAGGGAACGGGTTATATCCGAAAGCCGGCAGATCAACGGCCAAACCGACGCAGTCTTTTTCTTTCACTAATTTCCGAAACCAAGTATTTACGTTCGCCGATTGCGGCGGCACGTCATAAGGCTTAATCATCGTCATCATGCCGTTACTTATGTACGTTTGGTTTGGGGGCGTGCCGGTGTAAGTGCCGTCAGAACCAGGCCAACCCATAATGACTTTTGACTTGTTCGCCACCGGTCCGTAAGGGACGAAGACGGCGCAACGTTCATCACGGCCGTCAACTTCGTAATAAAGGCTGTAGCAGGAGCAAGCGCGACCATCTACCGTGATCGAAAAAATGTCAGGGGGCGTACCGGGGACGTAACCAGCCCCGCCAGGGTAATTAGTCCCTAAACGAACATTTGTCACGACTGGCAATTGCATATCCAGTCGGTTTGGGTAAGGCAATGCAGTCATTATTTACCTCGCACGGTGTGAACAATGTGTTTAATCCCCCATTGCAGCTTCCGCGGCAATTTTCTGAATAACATTTTAACGATTTCCATCTTTACCCCCTTTTGGTGCACCCTTACTTTCAGCCAGAGTTTCTCTAGCTTTTCGAGCATCAATATGCTGTTGCGTCCAATTCAACTGCGCAACGTCTTTAATAAATTTAATATCGTCATCGCTTACCGGAGAAAATCCCATATCAGCAAGGTGCCGGTTCACCGCGGCCATTTGTTCCTCAATGTCAATTCCTGGTGGAAATACTGTGCGATGATACCCTGTACGTTCATCATCCCCGGAAAGCTTCAGAAATCTTGCTTCCAATGTTCCGCAAGGCTTGGGGTCTACAAATTCTAAAACTGCTCTCATGTAAATCTCCTAAGCCGAAGCAATGTAAAATCCGGAAATTTCAAGTTCCGCGTTGGTATCCATGGCAACGTTCGCGCCGGCGCCGCCCCCTGACGGATATGAAATCAACGAAATATCCGTCGTATTACTCAAGATATGCGCCGTGCAAAAATGTGTTGCTGTTAGCGCTAAATTAAGCGGAAGAATGCTGCACGCCCAATAAGACTGCGACACATTCTCGGAAGTAAAAGGCAAGCCTGTCCCTTTAATATTTCCTGTGCCTGTGTGCGCATTCCAGGCGGTATGGTGCGTAAAATTCACCCCTTTACCGACTTTTATGTAGCTACCCGCTTGAACGACATACGTGCCGGATCCCGCTGTGGACGTCCCGGCTACCGCCGGCGTATATGTTCCTTCCTCATAATCATCAAGCGTATTGGCATCGGCCGAAGCTACCTGAGTAGCAGGGAACGCTATTTGCCCTGCCGTAAGGTTAATCGCGGAACTGAAAGTCTGCGGATTGACCCAAGTGTTACTAGTAGATAAAAGCGGAATAGTCTGCCAGGTGATTGCGCCAGATCCGTTTGACAAAGGCGCTTGCCCTGAGCTTGCGGACTGGCTGTTCAAATCCCCGATTACCATTTTAGTCGGGTTCATAATCACCAGGCGGCTGATTGCCGCGTTGTAAACGTATAGTTTTGTCCCCAACGTGTCATTTGTGACAAGCGCCTGGTTATTATTCTTTACGATCGTTACGGCACCAAGACCGTCCACATCCATCGTCGGTGCAGTGATGGTATTTCCTGACGTCTGCGTAACGATAAAAGCCGCCCCTGTGTAGGACGGAAAAGGTGGTGTGAAAGCCGCCGTCATGGCATTGGCACTGCCACCCGCCGTCGCCATCGGAATACCGACCGGCAAGCCGTAATCTAAAACCGCCCAACGGTCCGGTGACGGATCCGTATCACCTATCAGTGTACAGCCCTGGTTCTGTGTTGACAGTACTTTGCTTGTGCCGGCCGTGCCAATCGTATCGGTGCCGCCGCGATTGATCGTGACGGTATTGGCGTCGGAAGTCGTTTTCTGAAAACCAAGTGACGCCGGCATGGTAATTCCGGCAATAGTCGCCAAATTCACAACAATATTGCCGCCACTGGTATCAAAAATAAATAATTTACCGCTGTCCGCGTTGACCAGCGTGATTGGGCTGTCCGCGAAGGTCTTATAAACTACATCGCGCCAGACCACTCCCGCCAGCAATGCTGCGGCCGCTGCAGCCGAAACCGCCGCTGCATCCCGCGCATCTTCGGACAGACCCTGTGCAACAACCGAAGCGTCACGTGCATCCTCAGAAAGCCCCTGGGCTGTAACTGACGCATCCCGCGCATCCTCAGAAAGCCCCTGGGCTGTAACTGACGCATCCCGCGCATCTTCGGACAGACCCTGAGCGACAATCGATGCGTCACGCGCATCTTCAGCAGCTTGCTGTGCTGCCAACGCTGCATCGCGCGCCGCCTCCGCATCATCCACCAACGGCTGCACGGTGGCAGCTACAATCTCGTCAATGACTTCCTGAGAAGGTGCTACAATGTCCAGCAATAAAGACCAGCGCTCAGCGGCCAGGTCGGTCGCAAAGACCGTTGACGTATGCGCTTCCAGGCAGCGGTAAAGTTTTCCTTCAAACCAGACGCCGTTATTCGGCTGGTAAACCACGCCGACTTCCCAATCCGTCACAGCATTAAGGCCGAAATTCACTTCGGCCTTCATCTGGTCGACGCCGACACTTTGATTCGCCAGCGCGCCGTCATCCCGCTGGATCAATTCTAAATTCGCCAGGATCTGATCAAGCGTCTGCTTTACTGTATTATACTCAATATCGACCTGCGAGCCCGGCAGCGGATCGCTGGGGTGCTCAGTCTGATAGTCCGTGAAGTTGTACTGACGGACATAAGGGGTCGGTTGCGCCATGGCGGCGATTATATCTTCGTCGCGGGTTGCTGTAAAACCCTATTTACAGACCAAAGTTTTTCGTATTGGCGACGGTAAACTGGTTGCGGGTCAGGGAATCAAACCCCACCTTAAGCGAATGAAACGCTTTGTGCCTTCAGGCCCCCGCGATATGCTGTCTCTCCAAGCTGTCACGCATGATGCAGGTGGATCGCGTTCACCCGTACAAGCGCCAGCTTCGCGCTCCTGCATCGGCTCCTGAGACAATGGCCGGTCATTACTCCGGCAATAGGCAAGTTGTCCGTGGCTTCAAACTTAATCGATCCAAACCGCGTCTTTTTGCTTGGTGCGCTTAGGGTATAGCTGATCGTGCATTGCCACCCAACCCCCCGCATAAAATCGCCAGCGTTACCGCCAACCGGGGATCATCACCATTCTGCCTGCTGCAACCGCTGTGCGTCTATTCCCGCACCGCATCGCCTCAATCGGACCCCCAGGACGCGCAGCCTTACGGACTGCGACCACCCTCCAACTCGGAGGTAAAAAGGGCGGAGAAACCCCCAGGGGCCCCATTCAATCGATAAACAACCAACTTAAAATACACGCACCGAAGACCGTAAACAATAGGCCCCAAAAGCCTACCGTCACATAAAGCAAAACCCCCATGCCGATAACGACAAAAATGCTCATTCACCACCACCGTACGGCATTGCCGCGTAAAACTCAGCCAGCTTGATCGACTTCGGTTGATTAGCTGACGCTTTTTGATACATTTTGCGCTGCCAGCGCGTCATGCGGTTTACAATCGCCTGGTGCTGCGCCGCCATGTCCGTGAAAATGGCGCGCGCTTTACGCTGCGCTGCCTGACCCTTTTCGTACTCTTCGACAGCCTGTTTGCCTTCGTTGCGCGCCGATAAAAACACCCGCGTACCGTTTTTTAAAGTTTTTAAAATTGACGTCATTTTTCATCCTCCACAATCTGCGCAAATTTCACACCCGCCTCCAAAAGCATCATCACCGCATCCTGCGCGTTGCACCACTTCGATGATGTTTTCATGAGCGGCGGCGCATAAACTTCAGAAATTCCCGCCTGTATAATCGCTTTGGCGCACTCCATGCAGGGTTGGCGCGTTGTATAAAGCTTCCAGCCTTTCAGGCGCTCCGCGCTATTTAAAATGGCGTTTAATTCAGCATGTACCATGAGCGCGAGACGCTGCGGACTGGTCAACCGATCGTCATCGGCTACGCCGGTGGGAAAACCGTTATAGCCGAAACTGAAGCGGCGCCGGTCAGGCGAAACGATAACGCAGCCGACCTGGACTTCCGGGTCTTTCGACCAGGTGGCGGCGAGCTGCGCCAACGCGTAAAATCTTTCGTGCCAGTGCGGTTTCATTGTTTCGTACCTTCGGGCTTGGAGGTGGCATTGTTTGCTAACCAAATATCTCGTCTAATGCGGCTTAAAAGATTATCAGTCATCTGCGCCCATTTTATTAGATTACCGCGAGATGCGTCAGCCAATTCAGTTGCACTACTCACGTTATGATAACGCAGGAAGCCAATCAGTCTTGTACGCGACATTTTGACGTAATTAGGCATTATCCACCCCACGGCTGGCTAGGAGTTTGTTACCCCAATTTTCAAGCAACCTCAAAAATTCGTGGAAATCTTCTTCCGGTAAATCTCCTTCATTCACGCGGCCGAGTGCGAATAGTTCGTCCCTTAATTCATGGGCTGTTATTTCGACACTCATCTGCCCTGGTGCTTCCTGCGTGGCGGGCTGAGGCGGTTCGATATAGTTTGGCTCTTTATTTTCCATGGTAGCGACTGCTAAAATCAACCCGTTGGCCAGGCCGCGCATGTATTCGTTACAGTCGTAATTCCCTTTAGTCGACTGAATATCAGCCAGATTTTTAAGGTCGGCCAGGCACTTTGCCGCCGTGCCCTGCGCTGGTGCTTCCTGCGTGGCTATGATTTTTGCTTCATGCTCGCGGATAAGTTTCAACAATGTTCCGATTTCACCGTTAAACGATGACATTGCAAAGTCTTTCCATATTTTAGCGGCCAACTCTCCGGCACCCTGCGATGGGGCTTCCTGCGTGGCGCAACGCATCAATGCCTGTTTGATAAGCGGGCGATATTCATTCAGCCAATCTCCATCCCAAGGCCCCGACAGCAAAGCATTCTCGAAATCAATAGGGGCGTACCCCGGTTCCAATGCCTCCGCACTCATCCCCTGCGCTGGTGCTTCCTCATCGCACCCGCACATATTATTAAAATAGCCGCATACTTCGCAATAATCGCCCGTTGGCATATCGTCATTCGGCGCTGGTGCTTCCTGCGTGGGCGACACACCGCCAGATTGATTACTGGCCGCTACCTCGTCACTAACAGTTCTTCCGTTGACTGTTTCGTGATTACCCTGCGCGTCAGGGGCGGGCGTGTCATTGAAATTTGCTTCCTGCGTGGCGCATTTTGAGATAGCGGCATGGATAAGATGCTCGTTAGCTACACACCAGTCAGCATATTCATCAGGCGGGATGTCATCGTCTTGATACGGCATTTCATCTAATGCCCGCTGAAAGTCTTTTCTTTCAAAACTTCCGAACATGGCTTCCGGTTTCAGTGCTTCCTTGGTTTCCATCAGCCCCTCGCTTTCTCGTTTAATTTATCAGCCGCCTTGAATTTAACGCTGTGCACCGGTGGGTAAGTTTGAATAATGCCGGTGCGCGGATCCGGGCAGCGGCGCGCCGGCCGCGTGTGCACATAAAACCGGCCGAAGCGCGGCAATTGCACTTCACCAGTCTTTTCCAGCGCGTCAGCGATGCAGTCCTGGATGGTTTCCAGCATCGTCAGCGCTTCAACACGCTTGACGCCGCTGCGCGCCACGATCATTTCGAGCAGGTCGGAGCGGTTCACGACTGCGCCTCCTGGTAAGCGCGAATATCGCTCAGCAATTTGCCGCATTCCCCGTGCAAACCTTGAAGCCGCTGACTGCTAAATAGCGGGACGCTTTCGTTGCATATCCGAAACATCATGATCACGGTGCGCTCCAATAACTTGTCGCTTTCTGTTTTTTCCGTGGAGACTTTAAACATTTCAGCAGCTTTAAAAATCAACGTCAAAGCTTCCGGCGACGTCGCGGGCGCCATGACCAAACTGCCGTCTTCATTTTCTTTAACGCTAAATTGGTGCCAGCCAGCAGCGGCAAGCACTTCTTCTGTCGCAGCCAGTGCAGCCGGCATGCCACGTTCCCAAGCGAGTTTCTGATCGTCGCCGTAAGGCAGATCGCCGTAACTCGCCCGATAAGCAGCTTCTGCCGCCGCAGCAACGATGCGCGTATGCAGGTTTTCACTCACGATTTCAGTTCCTTTAAGAATTTACGCACTTTTTTAAGGATTGGCGATTTTTGGCCCTCATCCTCTTCGCGCATAGCCATGTCGGAATTTAAAATCTCTTCCAGGAGCGCGATGGCCTGTTTTTGCAAAGTCCACTCCGCTGCGATACGGCGCACTTTGCTGATATCTTCATATTTACCCATTTTACTTCACTTTCCTCGTCGCCCATTTCAGCAGTGCTTCGGCCTTTGTGAAGGCGCGCACAAACGGTTTCACGTCGCAATGCGGGTTCGGGCAGCGCACGACATGCCGCCAGCCGCCGTGCGACCGGTGGACGTATTCGCCGCCCGCGGCGCACCAGGGGCAAGGATCAAGGGTTTCAGGCGTTATCATCCGTTCCACTTCAGCTGTACGGACTTAAAGCCTTTCCGCTTTGTTTTGCACAGGTGCCAAATTGCCAGCAGAAAGCTTTCGCCCTGCCACTGAGTGTACCAGTCATATTCGTTGCGATGCGCCGGTTGTTTCCAGGCTTGAATTTGAAATTTACTGCCCATTTTTCGGACCTTCCATATTTTCTAAATTAACTGTTCCTGTAAAAAGCGGCTGACCGTCGCGCGAAAACACGGCAAAGCCGCCAGGCGCGAAAAATTTATTGATTACGACCGGCAGGCCGAGAAGTCGGGTCATATTGTCCGGTATCTCGACCGTGAAATCTGTTTTACGCGTGATGGCGTCCCAAAGGTGCGGATCAACGTAGATTTTATGCGGCGCGGTCGGATTTAAAATCTCCTGCGCACGCATCATTTCGGAAATACGGTTCATCATGAAGATCGGGGAAAGCGGCAGCGGCGTCATTAAAGCCTCCGCGCATTCGACATGCGCACTTCGATCGCACTGATCGCGACGCTTGCCAGCTCGTAGTATTTTTTCTGAATTTTTACCGGCTGCAACTTCCATTGCTGCAGGGCGTAAAAGGTCTTTAGCGCGCGCATGGCAGATGGGGTTTCGTGAAGCCACATCCGAAAGGCGATTTCTTCAGTCAATTCTTGGCTGGTTGTTTTGCTCATAGCGCGGCCGTCTGCTTGGCACGGTCCAAATGAAAGCGTAAATCTGCGTTGACCCAGCCGTAAGCCTGCAAAACGTGTCGAACGTCCCCGCCGGCAAATTTTGGATGCAAATTAGGATTGAAGTAGCTTTCCTCGCCTTGCTTCAAATACTTAAAGACCCAATCAGCGATAAGCTTGTGAAAACCGTTGAGATACCCGCCAGGGCGCTTCGGGTCTACGGTCATGCAGGGCGTTTGGTTGCTCATACGTTGGTTATAAACAAGCCGTTGCTTATTGTCAATCGCCTTTTTAAAAATCATAAATTTTCTGTTCTAGCCCGACGGGGGTTTTAGGGAGGAAAAAACGCCCACCCCCAGGGGGCGGGACGCCACCCCGGCGCATACCTGGTACGCATTGGCCGCAAATAGTCTGCGGCAGACTATTCTTATTCAAAGATATCAAGCAATTGCGCCGCTGTCTCTGCCGGATCAGCATCTATAATGCTGGCATGCTCGCTGCGCTGGACTAACTCCCCTTGCAGCTTATTGATTGAGCGACGCAATTCATCCCCTGACATTTCACTAGGCGACTTGTCGAATATGGCGGTTTCCCTTGGTTTATCGGCGTTTTCCATCAATATTTTAGCGGCGGCAATCCTGTTATTCGCGCCAGATTTGGGATTTTCCATAATATCCGCCAAAACCTGCCGCGAACGCGGCTTATCCTTGGCGCGTAGCAACGCTTTGACGTAGTTGTCTATCAGGTCTTGGACGTGCGGGGCTGTCAAGAACGCATCTAAATAGGGAAAATAAGCTCGATAGCCGGCCAGCTTTGCTGCGCGCTTTGGAGACTTTCCAGAGGCAATAAACTGTATGAAATTTGTTTGCCGCTCGTTAAGTCTACGTTTCAACACTAGGGATTTGCTCACTTTTTGCCTCACTTTGAAAAAACACGAAAAAAGCATTTAAATAGTATACATTGTCTATTGACAACGTAAACAAAGCCATGCTACCTTCAGATTATAGTGCAATCACGCACTTTTTAACAGTAGGAGAGTTAAACATGCAACCAATGAAAATCCTGGACGCAAACCAGTTACACCAGGCCGCGCCATCTATCTATGCGCAGGAGCCATGGGAAAGAATGTCAAATAAATACCGCTTTGTGCCAACCTATCAAGTACTGGAAGCAATGCAAAAGAACGGCTTTGCACCGGTTCGCGCCCAGCAATCCCGCACGCGCATCGAAGGTAAATCAGACTTCACGAAACACATGATCCGGTTTCGCCATGTCGACTTCATGCAACCCGATAAAATCGGCCAGGAAATCCCTGAAATCGTGCTGGTCAATTCACATGACGGCACAAGCGCCTATCAGCTTCACGCTGGCCTATTCCGCCTGGTATGCATGAACGGCTTAATCGTCGCCAGCGCCCAAACGGATGCAATCAGCGTGCGCCATTCCGGCAAGGATGATCTGGTTTCTGAAGTCATCGAAGGCAGTTTCCGCATTATCGAAGATTTTCCCAAGCACATGGCGCAAATCGAGCAATTCAAAACCATCGAATTGGATCGCCCGCAACAGGAGGCCTTCGCCGCCGCTGCGGCTGAATTGCGCCCCTCTACCGCGCCGGAAAATCTACGCGTGCAGCATTTATTGCATGCGCGCCGCCGTGCGGACGCTGCCAACGAAAACGGCTCGCGCGGCCTGTGGGAAACCTTCAACGCCGTACAAGAAAACATGATGCAGGGCGGGCTCACGTTCCGCGCGCCTGGCACGCGCCGCCGCCAAACCGTGCGCGGGGTTAAATCCGTAAACGAAGACATTCGCATCAATCGCGCCTTGTGGCGTTTGACCGAAGAAATGGGGAAAATCCAGGCCGCTGCATAGGCTTGCACTTCGGGCGGCTGGCTATGCTGGCCGCCCTGGGATGCAATCCCGCATCATTCAATCGTAGGAGAATTGAAAATGACATACGAAACCGCAATGCGCCAAAGTTTCAACGGCTGGCGCGCCGAAACATCACACGTTTTAGAGACACTGGCAAACGGCTCTCAGCGCGTGCTCGAATTATCCACCAGTAAAACGTCACGCGGCGGCGCTATATCCAGCTTTGCCAGTGTGAGCATTATTGCCAGGCATACAAAAACGCATGCCATATTCGGGGATTATGCCAAAACCGTGCACCAGGAGCCTTGCGCCCGCGTGACAGAAAAAGCCTTGCGCGCCGCGCATGATCGAGCCCTGGTTAACTTCCCGAATGTCATTGCCGAAGCGCAAGCCTTTTATGAAGAAAAAGACCTGGAAACCGCCCGTGAAACACTTAACGCCAAAGCGGCTGGATAATATCCCCGGCGCGCCGATACGTTGGCGCGCCCAGGATGCAATCCTGCATCGTTCAATCGTAGGAGAATTGAAAATGAAAACCGTTACAGATTTTAAGCGCTTAATGGTGCCCGGCAGTAAGTGGCAAACAACCCATGAATTTCTAGGCGCACGATCCACGCCGCCAAAAGACCTAGGCATTCGGGAATGCGGCAAAGTGCAATCTAACGCCTTCGCCCTGATTATGCCGGACGATAGCACCAAAGCCGAACAAGCCGGGCGCTTGTCCTGGTGTGACTGGCCGAAAGCCAAAGAATGCACTTTCACCCCTGATAGCGTGACAATTACCAAACCTGATTTTTGCCGATTAACTTATAAATTAACCAGCGCCAGAATGGCTGGATGATATCCCCGGCGCGCCGGTACGCTGGCGCGCCCAGGATGCAATCCTGCATCTTTTAACAGTAGGAGAGTTAAAAATGACCACCGCACCACAAGAACATAGATTCTACCGCCAAGCATACGGCGCCTATACAAACTGGAGCCATATCCCTGAAGACCGGGCCAAATCCAGCAATGCTTATTATGATGAAATATGCGCCGAATTTACCGCCGCCGGAAAGGAAAGCGCAATTGAAAAGTTTACAAAACTTTATCTATCATCCCTGGCTGCAAAATCCCGCTGCGCATCCTGGGCAATCACCGGCCCGGCCCGCTTTAACATTGCCCGGAATGAAAAGCGCATGCGCTGGGAACAAAAACATACGCAAGCCATGTTTGATTTTGTGGATAAAGTACGCCGCCCGCCGCCAGAACCAAGGCACGAACTGGATTATAATATCGAAGCGAAAGAGTATCAAATTGGAAACGTGACAGTAAAGCACAACACCGATGAAAACCGTTTGCAGCTATTATTCCCTGGAAAGCCTGAAGCGGACATGATCGCCAAATTGAAAAGCCGGGGTTTTAAATGGTCGCCGCGCTGGAAAGCTTGGCAACGTCAATTGACGCCGAACGCCTTGCGCGTGGTGCCATATATCCTGCAAACCGAAGCTGCGTGATTGCCATGCAAACAAAAGACCTTCACAGCGACGAATACCACCTGGTATGGGGCTCAGGTCCTGGCCGGGGGACCTTCATCATCATTCGGGAAAAAGACGACGCATCCACGCTGCGCTATGTCTGCGGGGAAGGCATGGACACCTATCAACGTTTTGCGCGCGCCTTTGCCGAAAGCCAGGATAAATTCAACTCACTTTGCGAAAAAGAACGCTTCACCAGGGATTAACGCCATGAACAAAAACAAAATCATCGAAACGGCCATATTCAGCATTTTTGGCATGGCCGCCATCATCAGGCTGGCTTTTGCTGTCATGGACGCCATCGAACGCGAGGCCAATTTCAATCAGGAACGGCTTTGCGATTACTGGTCGAAAGAAGTAAACCGCAACGCTGCCGAAAAAGGAAAGCCGCCGCCATGTTAGATGATTGGCCGCTGCGCCCGCTCCACATTCCCACAATCCCGCCGCGCAAGCGGGCCGTGGTCCACCCCGTTATGCCGTATCACTTCCTGGAAGCTATCGGCCTGACAACCCCCGCAACCAACCATAACGAAAGAAACCCGCTATGTCCTCAAACCTCCTCCCACTCTTTCAGCTCTCACCTGAAGACCGCGCTAAAATCTTTACGCCCAAACCCGCCGCGCCCGCCGTATTGCCGCCTGATCCCGACGCCTTAAACGATTGCCGCGCTGAATGGGCCGGAAAAGCTCTGGATGAATTTATCCGCGCCACTGGCACAGGTAAAGAAGACGCCGTTTCGGACCTAATTTCTGACCTGATGCATTGGTGTGACCGCAACGGCGGGAATTTTCAGCGCGAATTGAAACGGGGCATGGGACACTATGCCGAAGAAACAGGCCAGCATTACAGTGTAACCGCCTTAAGCTTTGCTTAAAAGCCATGGCTGCACTGTTCACCCTATTCCGGCTTGGCGCTATGGCCGGAATGATTTGCCTCTGGCTTAGCCTCCTACGCTGAGCTGGCCCGGCAAACGGAAACCCCCGCCCGGCGCGGGGGTTTTTCGTTGCTCAATAGAAAAGCTGCCGAAGGGATTTGCGGACATGATGCAACGCATAGCAAAGTTTCATCTTTTCCCGGTTGCCGCCGCGCCACCAGATAACATCCCATTGCTTATGTTCCCACCGCTTTCCGGTGGCCTGATATAGAAACCGTGCATTGCTGGCGCGGGTACTCTGGTTCCATAACGGATTGGGCGCCCGAATGACGAAGCCCTGCCGCCATAACCGGTTAAGGGTACCGGATGCCACCCCTTTATATATTTTAAGCCGCCGCCGGATGACGGGCGAGGAATACCACCTGCCATCGGAAAGCACAGCTAATATGAGCTCCACGGTAAAAACAAAATCAAATTCACAAGTATCTGAAATTTTAACCATAAAGCCCCTTCCCTCCCCACTAACATTCTAACCGCATTATAAATCAATCAGCAATGGGGGGCATGCTCGCGCACTGCGCACCCATGTAATTCGATAGGAAATTTTCCGTCGCTCCGTTCTCCAAATCCGTTAGGGTATGGGGTTGACTTTTCAAGGGGCGGGTTTTATGCTGGGCGACAGCCAGCATAAACCCCCCTGAAAATCCCCTACCCCGGCAACTTCTAAACTCATAAAACCCTGCGTTTTATAGGGTTTTACGCACGTTTGCATTTTGACAACATGCGCGAATTTAAAAAACGCGTGGCACATCACAAAACGCAGGGTGAAATACGTTTTCATAAATGCTGATTTTCATTTTATATCAGTATACGGGCACTTCCACCTGAAATGGAAGTTTTGGAAGTTCATAAAAACGTGTAAAACGTGGGGTTTTATTAAGACAGGAATTCTTCTAATTCTGTCATGTCAAAGCCAATGGTGGATTTTCCGTTTTCCTTTGGCACAATCACAATCTTCTTATTTTTCACTTTTGTAGGTGCATAAAAAATGGATGATAGGCGGCGGCGGATCGTCGTCAGGCCCGGCGCATTCCCTTTATCGTCGCACAGCATCGGATTAAAATTCGCCTCAGCTTTGTAAGCTTCAGTCACTTTATATAGGCTCAACGGGCTGCCTTCCTCTGTCAGATAATCGTAAACAAACTTCAGAACGGCGTTTTCGCGCTCATTATGGGCCAGGGTGAGAACGGCAGGCTTAAGCGCGCCGACGTTATCCCCGTTCGGCAAGGCGACGGACAGCTTTTCATACCATTTCGTCGTTTTGGTGGCCTTATAAAGATTGGCCTTGGCGTCATCCAGGCGCACATAGTCGCCGCGCTTGTCAGGATCAATCCCGTACGCCTTGGCGTCCGCCTCTGTCATGTGCATAAGGGTGAAAGCCGTTCGGACTGAGCCGCCCCAGGAGCTGCCGCCACGCGCGCTATCCAGGGAACCGGCGTGGCCTTCCGCATTGGCGGCGGGCGGCTTGCGGGTATGGTGCACCACGAAGACCGCCGCGTTACAATCAACAGCGATTTCGCGTAATGTCGCCATCACGGCGCGCATTTCCGAGTTATCGTTCTCATCCCCTTCATGAAGCTCCGCCAGCGGATCGACGATTAAAATGCCAATACCTTTGGCCAGGATAAACGCTTTTATCTCGTCAATCGCTTTGCCGCGATCCAGCGCGCCGTAACGCTCTTTGGATCTGGTCGTCAGCAATATCGGGCTTGCGGCTGCGCCTGTCAGGAATATGCTATCTTTAATCGCATGGGGATCGACGGCATGCGCCTGGGCGGCGGCAAGCAGGCGGCGCTGCAGCTCAATTTCATCATCCTCCCCGTTAATCATCCAAACCTTGCACGGCTCTTTAACGTCAAAGCCGAGAATATCCTTGCTCCCGGTGGCTGCTGCCAGCGCGACGTTGGCGGTGAAGGTGGTTTTCCCGACACCAGGCGGCGCGACAATCCCCACCGTGAAGCCTCTTGGCGCCATCTTATCAATGATGAACCGGCGGCGCGTCATAAGGGACACATCGACATTCGGATCAAACGTGGTGATCCGGGGCTTATTCTGGCGCTTTAACGGCGCGTCATCCGGCAGGCTCGCCGTATCAAAGACCGGCTCAAATTCATCTTCCGGCAGCGGGCGGGACGGTTGCCAGCCTGCATCCTTGGCAAGTTTATACAGCGTGCCAGCGCCAATGCGCTTCGGGTTGAACGTTTCAAACTTGGCGCGCGCGACGAGCTGGTCAAACTTCTCAATACTTTTGGCGCTAAATTCTTCCCATAATTCTTCCGCTAAACCTTGGTCGTTAGGCAAGGCGGCTTTAATGGCGTGGCCCACGCGGGTCCAGGTATGATAATCGTCAGCAAGTTTCTTTGGCAGCGCGCGCACCGCTTCCGTAATCAGGCCGCGCGTATCTTCCAGCTCGCCGGATTTGCGCTCCAGCGTTTCATCATTCAGGGAAGTCTTTGGGGCCGCGTTAAATTGCGTGATTGCCAGCTTTTCGGCGGCGCGGATAAAAGTCAGCAATTCCTTTTTCGTCACCAGGGGCAATTCGTCAGCGGTGCAATCCATAAGATTTTGCTCAGGCCAGCGGTACGGCTTTTTCGTGCCGGGATGGATGCCATACGCCACGAACTGCTGGCCTGCGCCAAGCACTTCAACTGCCTGCCCGGCATGGTCATCCAGCGTAAAGGTGGCGCTGCGCATCTTTTCAATCGGCTCGCCTTCTACCTGGTAAACCAATAGCGCCTTGGGTTTCTGGCCATAACGGATAAACGGCGTCGCGCCGAGCATGTCGGCCGCCAGCGATAAAATCGCGTCATTCAATTCAGGATGGGTAACGTCAATATCAACGGCGGCGATTCGACCGGTCAGGATGCCAATGCCGGGCGCGGGGTTCCAGCTTTCCCACCGCGACAAAGCGGCGGCGCTGGGCGGCTGCGCCAGAAAACCCTGCCAGCCCTTGAAGCCTTCCCATATTTGCTCAGACGGCAGATAGCGGCCTGGCGCTTTGCCGCCGGGCTTTACCTTGCCGTCATAGGTGGTAAACGTGACGTCATGCGGGATAATCGGGACAGTCGTATAGCCAAGCGCGGAAAGCCGGGAAAACCCCGGCTTGGCTTGGTTGTTTTTGGAAATTTCCGATCGCGGCGAGGTCATGTTTTACGCACTGACACTAGATTGCTTCCCCGGAAATTCAAAGACAAAAAGTAATTGCTGAATTGCCCATGATTTTTGATCCCCCGAAGTTTTTGTTTTTCCGTCAGCATTTCGCTATTGACAAGTGACGTGGTAAACATACAATGTGATTTGCTAATAGGCAATATGTCAAATTGGCGAAAGCGAGAAAAAAGATGACAGAGCGCGGCGTTTTATATTCCCACCGGAAACTGGCGAAAGATATTCGCAGTTTCTGCGCGAAACATAATATCGGCACTTCCACCTTCGGCATTAAAGCGCTGAAGAACAGCGCATTCTATACGCGCTTGATGGCCGGGCGGTCGCCGTCACTGGAAACCGTCGAGCGCATTTATGCGTTTATTGAAAAACATGACAGACCAGCGAAGAAAGGAAAATCCAGCGATGTGTTCGGATAAAATGAGCAAGGAAATGGCGGACGGATTGCGCGCACTGGACGTTGATGCGCATGCGGGGCAGGCGCCTGCATGGCCGTGCCACCGCAAACCTAAAGGCGATTGGTGTGTAAACCAACCTAATTTTCAGGGTCACACCTGCACCGAACAGACAGGCTGGGAAAACGCCACGCAGGGTTTAAAATTCGATCAGGACAAACCGCGTATGGATCTGCTGGATGCCTATGCAATTGAACAGCTCGCGCTGGTTTTAGGCTTTGGCGCGCAGAAATATGCCGCGAATAACTGGCGCAAAGGGATCTCCTATGGCCGGTTGCTGGCGGCGATTTTGCGCCATGCTTTTGCAATTTTGCGCGGGGAATGGCTGGACGGTGAAACCGGTTTATCGCACGCTGCGCATATTCAATGTACCGCTATGTTTTTGACCTGGATGGGCAAGCACCGGCCTGATATGAATGACCTTTGGCGCGATCAAGGATTGGTGCCTGAAATTTCTGACGCTATATTCGGCACGGATTTAAGCGCCAACGGGCTAGATATAGTGCGTAAAAATAAAGCAGCGGCTGCACCGTTATACTGGCACCGCTCTTCCGCTACGTTTGTGGAATTAAAATCAGGTACAATCCTTCGTTTGTTGAAAATTCCAGGGCTTTGGCGCATCGACATAGTTAATAGAATTAGGGATGATTACCCCTTTATGATAAGCCCTATAGATGAAGCCGCAGAAGATTTTTCCGGATTGGGTAAACCTGGCGCGCGCAGTTCGATTTATTGCGGAATTCAGGATATTGCCGACGCGTTCGAGCCGGACGCGCAATGAACCTATTGGCTTTAGATTTTGGGACCAGCATGGGTTATGCCATGGTCAGCAATGGTAACATTCTCAGCGGCGTGCTGGATTTAAAATCGCGCCGTTACGAAGGCGGCGGCATGCGCTACCTGAAGTTTCAGCGCTGGCTGGATGAACTGCACGCGGCCGCACCGCTCGAAGAAGTGGTTTTCGAAGAAGTCCGGCGCCATATCGGCACGGACGCAGCGCATGTTTACGGCGGCTTGCTGGGCGTTATGTCTTCCTGGTGTGAAAAGCATAAGGTCCCTTACGAAGGCATTCCGGTGGCGACGATCAAGAAATTTGTAACCGGCCGCGGCAACGCGGACAAAGAAGAAATGATGCAAGCCGTTAAGAAGCGGTGGAAAATAACTCCGGCGACCAGTGACGAAGCTGACGCGTACGGATTGCTGCAGTTGCGGCGTTTTGACGTGATGAACTGACTAATTTTGATGAGGCAGATGATGGAAGTGATGGACGATTTGGCGCGCGGCGTTTTGCAAGGCTATTGCGAAAGCATGGGCGCGGCTTATTCGATTGAGCCTGGCCCGATGGATATGGGCTGGCCGGTACAGTTGCACCTGTTTAACGCGACCGGTGCCGGTTTGACGTTGATGATCCACCAGCCGCTCAATTACGAATTGATGGAAAAACTTTTAAGGCACCACCACAACTTGTTTCAGGTGGCAATCGCACCGATCATGGGGCACGCATGAGCAAACAAGCTTTCCCGCTTTGCTGGCCACCAGGCTGGCCGCGCACCACGAGCCGCGGCAACAGTCAGTTTAAAACGTCTGTTGAAGGCGCGATCAATAACGTTGAAAAAAGCATAAAAATGTTTGCTTCAGACAGCGGCAAGAAAGTCGATGACCTGCTGATATCGACGAATTACTCATTGACGGAGCGCACGCCGAAGGATCCCGGCGTTGCTGTTTATTTCACCTGGGACGGGATCAGCACCTGCATGGCGGTGGACCGTTATTCGAAGCTGCAGGATAACCTGCAGGCGCTGCACCACTGCATTGAGGCTGAGCGCACGAAGCTGCGCCACGGCGGCCTGGCGCTGGTCCAGGCGGCCTTCCGTGGTTATGCCGCCCTGCCGCCGCCGGTATTTTATAATTGGCGCAAAGTCCTGGGCGTCGGAGAAGTCGCCACGTTGGCGCAATGTGAGAAAAAATACAAAGAACGTGCGGTCGAAGTGCACCCGGATAAAAACGGCGGCAACGAAGAGCCGATGAAAGATTTAAACGCAGCGATGGCGGAAGCACGGAAATTTTATGGCTGAGCCGTTATTCGCTTTCCAAAACGTCGGCTCGCACTTCCTCAGTGATCGGCGCCAGGCGATACTTGCTGACCCCATGGGGCTTGGTAAATCGGCGCAGGTTGTGGTTGCCATGGACATTCTAGGCGTTGAGACGGGGCTGATTATGGCACCGGCAGGCTTTTGCTATGGTTGGAAACGGGAATTTAAAAAATTCAGTGACCGGAAGCGCGAAATCGTAATGCTTTTTGACGGTGCGAAGCCGCGCAAATACTGCATAAATATCGCATCGTACGAAGGCGCGACCCGCATGCATTGGGAAAAGCTTATGACGATGGATTTTGACGCCATGGTGCCGGATGAATTTCACCGTCTGAAAAACATTGAAGCGCAGCGCACGCAAGCTTTTTACGGATTTAAAGGCGCACCTGGCCTGGCCCACCGCGCGCAGCATGTATGGCCGCTGAGCGGCACGCCGGCACCGAACAATCCGTTTGAATTGTACCTGCCTGCGCGCTGTCTGTTCCCGTCATCTTTTAAAAATAGCAAAGGCAGCGTGATGAACCGTTTCGAGTTTATGAACCGCTATTGCACGTTGAAAAATAACGGCTTCGGCAACAAAATTACCGGCGGGAAAAATCTGGCTGAGCTGCGCGAACGCCTGGCGCCGCATGTGCTCCGCCGCAAAAAGCGCGACGTTTTGAAAGACCTGCCGCCGCTGCGCCAAACCGAACTTTACATTGACGCCCATGATGAACTGAAGAACCTGCAAACGACTGAAGAATTGGACATGATGCTGGATTTGAATAGGTCCTTGCTGGCCGCTGATCCTGAAGAGAAAAAGTTGATTTTAAACAGCATTGACGATTCTGTGGCCCGCCGTTTGCGGCGGCTGCTGGGGCTTGCAAAAGTGCCCGCACTGACCGAATGGTTGCTGGAGCGCTTCGAAGACAGTAACGAAAAAATCTTGATTTACGGCTGGCATACTGAAGTTTTAGAGACGATTGCGCACGCCTTGCGCAAGGTCACGAAAGTTGCTTACGTTGACGGGCGAGTGCCACCACGCAAGCGGACCGAGCAGGAAGAGCTTTTTCAGAACGACCCGGACTGCGGGGCGTTCGTGGGGCAAATCATTGCTGCGGGCGAGGCATTAACATTGACAGCGGCTTCCGAGATTTTGTTTGCAGAATACAGTTGGGTGCCCAAAGACAATGACCAGGTTATCGGCCGGATCGAACGGATCGGCCAAAAAAATTCAATGTTGGTAAGGTACGCAGTTGTGCCGGACAGCTTGGATGAGACTATCGCGGCGGTTGTTACCCGCAAGCGCAGCGTGACGTCTCAAATCTTCGACTAAACCACCAAAGGAGCAAATGACCATGAGTAAATATAGCGTTTCAATTTCTGGGGGTTCCCTGGACGAGCTGGTGGATAATACCGCCGCTATGCTGGAAGCCTTGACGACCACCAATGCCAAAATGGCCACCAATAAGCCGAAGCCTAAAGCGGCGCCGGTTGATGAAGATGAAGACGAGGATGACGCGCCGGTTGCCAAAAAACCAGTGAAGAAACCTGCCAAAGCGGAAAGTGTTTTTGACGAGGAAGATGAGGACGAAGACGACGCACCTGCGCCGAAAAAGTCAGTAGCTAAAGCGCCCGCTAAAAAATCCAAATCGGACAGCGTTTTTGACGACGACGATGAAGATGAAGACGAAGATGACGCGCCAGTTAAAAAATCCGCTAAAGCTGCGCCGATTAAAGCCAAAAGTAAAAAGGACCCCCGCGTCGAAGTGATGGGTTTGATGAAGGAAATCCATGAAAGCCGCGGCGATGAAGGTCTGCAGGAAGTCAAAGAGATTTTGACGGACGAATTCAAAGTGAAAAAACAATCGGAGTTAAAAGACAGCCAGGTGCCGTTATTTATCGACCGCTTGAAAGAGCATTTTGATATGTAAACCCCAGGGGGCCGCTCCGGCGGCCCCCCTTTTTACCGAGGCATAAGATGGAAAAACCGTATATCTGTATCTACCACGCGAACTGCATTGACGGTTTCGCGGCCGCCTGGGCAGTCCGCGCCCACGCCGAAGCTTCCGATACGCTCGATGCCTGGGAATTTTACCCGGCCGTGCATGGCACTGAGCCGCCTGACGTAAAAGGCCGCCAAGTTATTATCGTGGATTTTTCCTACAAACTGGACGTCATGCGTAAAATGCTTGACGACGCCACCACCGTCACGATCGTCGATCATCATAAAACTGCTGAGGCCGATCTGACCGTACTATTCGAAGAGGGCAAAATCTCCGGCGTTTTTGATACGACAAAATCGGGCTGCATGTTGACCTGGGAATTCTTATTCGGCCCTGACGAGCCGCCACCGCCAATTTTCTTCCATATTCAGGATCGCGACTTGTGGAAATTCGCGCTGGGCGGCACGCGTGAAATTGCGGCCATGATCTTCAGTTACGATTATGATTTTGCGATTTGGGACCGCCTGGTAACGGCGGATTTAAACGCCCTGCGTATGTCCGGCGGCGCGCTGGAGCGTAAGCACCATAAAGATATTCGCGAGCTGCTTTCGGTTTGTAAATATCGCATGACGATTGCAGGGCATGACGTGCCGGTAGCGAATTTACCCTATACACTCAGCAGTGATGCCGGGCATGAAATGGCAAAAGGTGAGAAGTTTGCCGCCTGTTATTACGATACGCCAACCGGCCGTTGCTTTAGTTTACGTTCCGCCGATGACGGTCTGGACGTGTCGGAAATCGCCGCGCAATATGGCGGCGGCGGACATAAGCACGCGGCGGGTTTCTCTGTGAGCTGGGCGAAGATGTACGAATTGGCGCTTACTGCCACAACGGACCTGCAACGTGTCTAAGGCGATCGCCCATACTGAGCGCGCGCATGCGGAGTTTTCTCCGTCAGGCTCAAAGCGCTGGCTGAATTGTCCGGGCTCGATCACGCTGGAAAAGCAATTCCCCGACAAGGAATCGCTGTTCGCCGCCGAAGGGACCGCTGCGCACGAGCTGGCGGATTATTGCCTGGATAACGACGTCGACGCAGAAGACTGCATTGGCATGGTTTTTAATAAATTCATGGTGGACGGCGATATGGCCGAAGCCGTGCAAACCTACCTGGATTGGGTGCGCCGGCAAATCCGTAAATCGGACCTACACCGCGCTGAAGGCAAACTGAGCATTCCGACGATTGAAGATAACGGCACGGTCGATTTTGGCGCGCTCTTTATCGGCAAGAAACTGCTGAAAGTAGCGGATTATAAGCACGGCCGCGGCGTCGCGGTTGAAGTCGAAGAAAACACCCAAATGATGCTTTACGCCGAAGGGCTGTTAGCGCTGTGGGCCGAGCACGAAATTGAAACCATTGAAATGACGGTTATCCAGCCGCGCTGCCCGCACCCTGACGGCCCGATCCGAAGCTGGAAAATTGATCGTGCCGAGCTGGACGTTTGGCTGAAGAAATTACGCAAAGGTGTGAAGGCCGCGCGCAAGCCGGACGCGCCGTTAATTCCGGGCGACTGGTGCGGGTTCTGCCGCGCGGCGGCGTTGTGCCCGGCACTTAAAGAAAAGGCACTGAGCACGGCTATGGTTGAATTTACGACCCAAGGGCAAGCCATTATCAGCGACCCCAAAACGTTATCGCCGCGAGCACTGGCGCGTGCGCACGAAAATGTCGCAATTGTTGAAGCCTGGTGCCGGAAGCTCCGGGAGTTCGTGCACAGCGAAGCCATTCACGGCCGCGTGCCGGAAGGTTATAAATTGGTGGCGACGCGCGCCAACCGGAAATGGAAAAACGAGCGCTCAGCAAAAGAATTTCTCAGCGTTTTCGGCCTGGAAATCAAAGAAATGCGAACCAAGCCTAAAATGCTGAGCCCGGCACAAATTGAGAAATTATTGCCTAAAAAACAGAAGGAAGCGATCGGCCATCTTGTCGAAAAGATCTCTTCCGGTACAGTATTGGCGCCTGCAGACGACCCGCGGCCGCCAGTAACTCCCGACGCTATGTTGGAGTTCAACCCGGTCGAAACAGAAGAGTAAAACAGGAGAAAACAATGGATAATAGAGTGCAAACCGCCCCCGGTTGCGACGAAGCTGCGAAAGCGTCTTTCGCGTCAGGCCGTACACTGAATGAATTACAATCCCGCTACATGGAAGCGCAGCAAGTTAGCGAAACGCAGCGCGTCCATGACCGAATTAATCGTCTGGAAAATGAGGCAAATTTGACGATCCGGTTCTTTGCAGAAAAAATCGACCAGTTGCAGGCTGCTTCAGAGCGGCAGGAGATGAGCTCGCACAGCCTTTCGCATGCAATCGGACACATGACGAGCGCCGTGCAAACAATGGTCGAAGAGGTTAGGAAATTAAAAGTTTCGCAAGGGCAACTTCGCCCGGTCACGCGCACGCCGCCTGCACCGTCGGGGATCCCTGCCGAAACCCCAGCGGAGGCACAGACTTCTAACGAGGCGTAATTCGCAACGTTTGAGCGCGCCGCCCTTGGCGCGTAATCCAGGGGCGTTTTGATGATCTAAACCACCATGAAAGGATGATACAATGGATCTTAATGTAGCACATAAACACCCGACGACAGGTAACGTCGTCACCCCGCGCGGCCGCATGTATTTTTGCGCTCTGGCCGACCGGTTCAAGGAGAAAAACAAAAAGGACAAAAAGCCGGATGATGACGGGCAGTATGCCGTCACGTTGGTAATTTCGCCCGATGCCGATATCGCTGCGCTGCGCGCCGAGATTAAAGCTTGTGCGAAGGAAAAGTTTGGCGACAAACTGCCTGCCTCTTTGAAATCTCCGATTAAAAAGTGCAAGGAAATCTACGATAAACATGGCGATCAACGCTATCCCGACGAGCTGGGTGAACATTGGCAAATTCGCGCCAATACGTTCCGCAGTCAGCCCGGTATTGTGGACCAAAAAGGTAATCCGCTCAGCAAGATTTTGCCGGGCGAAAGCACTGACGACGTTAAATCGCGCCTCAAAGAGGAGTGCTATAGCGGCCGTTGGGCGCGGATCACCGTTTCACCTAAAGCTTACGATAATGACGGCAGCCGCGGCGTGAAATTCTACCTGCAAAACGTTCAACTTCTCGACCATGACGACCACCTTGGCGGCCGTACTGCACGCGCGGAAGATGAATTCCTTGCGGTGGGTGATGACGAAGATAGTGACGGATCTTCCGACAGCATTTTTGATTAAAAATGCTGGTTTCCGATACCTACACCGATGCTGAGTTTCGGGACCTGTTATCATCGGCTGCCGCCAATGCAAGCCGTGGACGCGACATGGAATTTGTCGAAGAAATGGAAAGCAAATTTGAGCAATGGGGCAGCCGGTGTTTTCTATCCGAAGCCCAGGAAAACTGGCTTAAACGACTAGCAAGAGAGGGTTAAAATGGCCAAAAAGAAATCTAAAAAAGAAGCGGAAGGCGTTGGGCACAATTCCAGCGCTCAGCTCGCTTCCTTCGTCAGTCGTCTGTCGAATTTGACAGATGACGTCGCTGAAGCAATCGACGAATATGTTGCCCCAATCCGGGCCGATATAAAAGTCGTCTATGCTGAAGCGGTGGCTGCTGGGTACGACAAAAATGCTTTGAAAGAAGCATTGCGCCGTAAACGCATGGATGAAGAACTGCGCGCGCTTGTGGACACTTACGAATCCGCGCTTTTGAACGATCTATTAAGTTAAAACGGATAAACGGCGCGCAAGCGCCGTTTTTCTCTTTCCAGGGGGTGGGAGCATGTCTGCACAAATTATGCAATTTCGTCGGCCATATAATGCGCGGCTTTTAGCAGCGTTAAATGCGGTCGCATTGATCTTAGAAGAACCGATGCCGGTGAGGGAGTATATCCAATATTCCACCAATATCATCGAGGATTTGTTTTACGCTTTGCTCGCCGTCCCTGTCCCGGAACTGAAAAATAACGCTGCACCCATTATCGGTGTAATCGAGCTGGCAGCAGATATCGGCCAGCATATTGTGAATGAAACCCGCAACCCAGGAGGCCACGATGCCGCTAACATTAACGGACAATGATTTATTGGATATGGAGCTGCGCAACCGCGGCAATGACGATGTGACGAAATTGATCGACGCGGTAAAAGCGTTGAAATCTAAAATCTTCACGCCGGCCGAAAGGGCTTTGGAGGACAGCGTGCAGGCAGATTTTCGCTCAGAGGTCGACCGTCTGAATTCTAAATGACCGCTGGGATTTGCCATATCGATTTTGAGACGCGTAGCACGCTGGATTTGAGAAAAACCGGCGCGTACATTTACGCCATGCACCCGACGACGGAAATCTGGTGCATGGCCTATGCGTTTGACGACGAGCCGGTTGAGCTGTGGACCCCCGGTATGAAATTTCCAAAACGGGTGGTTAAACACATTGAAGCGGGCGGGAAGCTTTTCGCCCATAACGCGGCCTTTGAGCGCGCCATTATGACCTATCTGCTGTGCCCCCGGTACGACGTTCCTGACCCCGCTCTGGATCAATGGCACTGCACGATGGCTATGGCCTTCGCCATGGCTCTGCCAGGCACGCTGGAAGGCGCTGCAGCGGCCGCAGGGCTCACGGCGCGCAAAGATATGTCAGGGCGCCGCCTTATGCTTCAAATGGCCCGCCCGCGGCGCCTGGATAAGCACTGCCCGGCCTGCAAGGGCACCGGCACCTATCAGAATGACACCTGCTTCTGCGTGATGTGGTGGGATGACGACGACCGCAAGGAACGGCTTTTCTCTTATTGCCGCCAGGACGTCGACGTGGAGCGCCAGCTCGAAAAACGTTTGCGCCAGCTGCGGCCGCTGGAACGGCGTATTTGGCTGCTCGATCAGGAAATTAACGATCGCGGCGTTTTCATCGATAAACGGCTCTGTCAGCAAGCAGAAAAAGTAATCGATAAGACTAAGAAATTGCTGAATATCGAAATAAAAGAGCTCACCCGGAACGCCGTTGGCGGCTGCACCAATGTTTCTGAGCTGGTGGCCTGGTTGAACGATCAGGGTGTCGAAACCGACAGTATTAACAAAGAGAATATCGACGAAATGCTGGGCGGCTGGGATCTGACGCCGGACGTGCGCCGCGCACTGGAAATTCGCAAGGAGTTTGCCAAAACGTCGACGGCCAAAATAGGCAAAATGCTGACCATGCGTGCGCGTGATGGCCGCATGCGTGGGAACCTGCAATATCACGGCGCCACCACCGGCCGCTGGGCTGCGCGCGGCGCGCAGCTTCAAAACCTGCCACGGCCGAAAATTAAAGACGTCGCCGGTGCGATTGACACCATCCTGGAAACGCCCAGCCCGCAGCTTATTGAAATGATTTACGGGCCACCTTTGAGCGTTGTGAGTGACTGCATTCGGGGCATTATCAGGGCCCCTACCGACTTCACGTTAATGGCGGCTGACTTTTCAGCAATTGAAGCGCGGGTTGTGGCCTGGCTGGCCCAGCAAAATAACGTTTTGCAGGATTTTGCCGACGGCGTGGACGTTTACTGCAAACAGGCGAGCAATATTTACCGTCGGGACGTCACCAAAGAGGATGACGAAGAGCGCCAGGTCGGCAAGGTGGCAATTCTGTCCCTGGGCTTTGAAGGCGGCGCCAATGCCTTTGCGAAAATGGCCGGAAATTACGGCGTGCAACTTGACCCGTTATTCGGGCCGATGTGGGACACGACAGACGACGAAAATCGCGAAAAAGCGCTGCACGGGTACAATCAGCGCGGCACAAAATCCAAACTCTCGAAGAAAGCCTGGATTGCTGCAGAATGCATTAAATTGGCCTGGCGCGACGCCAATCCGCGCGTGGTGCAATACTGGAAGGACCTGCGCAAAGCAGCAATGAATGCCGTGCGTTACCCTGGCGAAGCCTTCCCGGTGGGCGCGTCGGTTTACAAGGTTGCAGGGTCCTTTTTGTGGTGCCGCCTGCCGTCTGGCCGCGCGCTCTGTTACCCTTATCCGCGCATTGAAAAGAAGATGATGCCTTGGGGTGAGGAGCGGCCCACCGTCGTCTATAAAACCGTCGATAGCTTCACGAAAAAATGGGGCGAGAAGGTCTTTTACGGCGGCCTGGCATGCGAGAATATCACGCAAGCGACGGCGCGCGACATTATGGCGGAAGCCATGCTGCGCGTCGATAAAGCGGGATATAAGCCGATTATCACGATCCACGATGAGGTGGTCTGTGAGGTTGAAAGTGACTTTGGCGATTTGGATGAATTCAGGCTGCTTATGACTGCCTCGCCGCGTTGGGCGAAAGGTTGCCCGATCGATGCCGGCGCCTGGGCCGGGAAGCGTTATAAAAAATAATCAATTAAAAATGTCGTGCAGATATTCGCTGCAATGATGCCCGTAAACGGCCGTTACGGTCTGCACGGTGTCCCCCAGCAGGCCCGCCACCTGCCAGGGGGTTTTGCCGTCCTGCAAAAGATGGGTTGCGCGGCTGTGGCGCAGGACGTGAGGCGTTAAAACCCCGGTTGCGCGGCCACCGCGCGCGGGAAGTTTTAAGAGCCCTGCAGCTTCAGCAATTTGTTTAAATGCCGGGCTGATACTGCATTTATTGAACAGAACGTATTTGTTGATTTGGAGTTTTTGGAGCATTAAAAGTGTGGGTTTCAGGCTGGGGTCCAGGGGCACAGTTGGGCGGCGTTTTTTGGTCCGGCGCTCGCCTGGCTGCGCAAGGTTTATGCGGTTATTTTCCAGGTCGACTTGATCCCAGGTGAGGCGCTCCAAAGCGGCTTTGCGGGATCCGGTATAATACGCCAATTCGATGAAACCGGCGGTTCGCCAGGCCCGGATTGCGTCTGTGCCGACGGGGCGCGCGGCAGCCTTTAGAAGGTCCAATTCGTCCTTAAAAAGCCATATATCGCGGGGCTCTTCACGTCGCATTTTTTCGAAAGCGGGCAGCTCAGCGGCGGTGATATGCTTCCAGCGCACGCAATGGTGCGCGGCGGCTTTCAGGACGCGCAGCTCCTTGGCGACGGTGCCGGATTTGGCCTTACCCAGCCGCCAGCGCCGGTAAGCTTTGCTGTCGGCCATGCCAACGTCTTTTAAGGCTTTATCTTCGAAATAATTCTTCAGGTGCCGGACACTGTTCACAATAGATTGCTGATCTATGACGTGTTCGCGCACATGCTCTTCAAAGTACAAATCCAGCGCTGCGGCTAGTTTTAAGGGTCGGGAGTTCACGATTTAAGTCCTGTTTTTCTCTAAATATAAACATAGACTTTTCATTGCCAAAAGGCAATAGGGTTAATTGCCTAAAAGCAATTATTTTTTCTTGTTGGACTTTTCTTGCTCTTCAGAGCTGGCGCTGGTCCGGGCTGCATCGGCATAACCCAGCAATCTATTGAGTTTTTTGCTCCATAAAGCCGGCGGCATTTTAGAGGCTTCCCGGCCGTAAAGATGCAAGGCCAAATCAGGCTCTAATTGTGCGCGTACGATCAAACGCTGGACCGCAGCGGCATTATTGAGCCCTGGAATGGTGTTCATGGCCAAGCGTAATTGGCGCATTTTACCGCCGGTTTCTAATTGGCCGAAAATAGGACGTAGGACCAGTTCAATCGGGTTAAGGAATTTCTCGACGCGGGCAGCATTTTCTACCGTAGGCGAGCCCGCGGTGGCCTGGATATTGACTTTCGCCAGGTCCCGCCCGATGCGCTGCGCCATCTTCAAATTGACCATTGCATTCGGGGTGTCGGCGTAAAGGTCATTTAACGCCTTTTCGACGCCTGGCTTTTTCATATAACTTTCCAGCTTGCTTTGCAGGACGGCATAATCTTCGCCGCTGGTCAGTTCGGTGCGCGCGCCGGTGAATTGCTTTTCCAAGTGGTCCGCGACGGCGCGCTTAAACGCTTCTTTGGCGCCGGGGTTCTTTTCCAGCAAAACGATCGTTTCTTTCATACGGGCCTGCGGGTCGCCGTCCGCCAAAATCTTCGCGGCGGCATTTTCCGGCGCATTGTCCATTAACGTGCTCAATACGCTGTCGTTGATCCGGCGCTCTGTGGCAGTCACATTGGCTTCCGACGCTTTATGCCGGGTTGCCAGCTCCTGCACCTGCTGAGCCGCTTTATTCGTCTGTGTGCGGCCGTTTAGGACGTCGCGGTAAACGCCTTCCATTTCCTTCTGCACGGTCGGGAATTGGCCCAGCGTATCGCGGTTATTATCCAGCCATTTTTTGACGGTGGCGGGCTCCATAGTGCCGTCGCTTTTCACGAGCTGCGAAAGTTGGGCTTTCATGTAGTTTCCGACCGCGCTCTCTGTGCCTGCGGGGTCCTGAGAAATGCTTGCAATCCGCTTAAGGTCTTTGGCCGCTTCAGGTGAGCTTTTTAAGAAAAAGTCAGCGGTTTGTGACGGCGGAAGTGCGGTTCGGCCGGTGGGGTCTTTTTGAATTTTGTCCCGGAATAAACGGCCAAAACCCTCTGCGAAATACGGGGCATATTCCTCTTGATAAGCTTGTTTTGCGGTTGCCGCTTCTGCAGACCCTGGGCCGCCCTCCGCAATAATTTGGTCGAGTTCATCATTGATTTGCCCTTTCAGTTTACGCACGTTGGAAGCCAAATCGAAGTTACCGCCCTGCTGTGCTTTTTCGGCAGCGGTATTGAGGTATTTGCGCGCATCCATCATGTCTTTGATCGACAACTGGCCGTCGCCCCCGGCGTTTTCGGCATGGGTGATTGCGTTTCCTGCGTCATCCAAAAGGCCGGTTTCTGTAATTACTTCGTCAGGCGCCAGGCGCTCTAATTTCTGCATAAACTCTGCGGGCACGCCGCTGCTTTCCGGCGATAATTTGCCGATTTGGGCTTTAATGGCGCGCGCCGTTTCCAGGAGCGGCGTGGCGTCGCGTTTGATCGCGCCTTCAGGGTCAATCGCATCGAAGGCTTGGTTTTTGGCAGCGGTGCGCGGCTGCAGTGCGCCTTCGTTAATGCCCTGGTCAAGCGCTTGGCTCGCTTGGCCTTCAGTGCCGCGCGCAGCCGCTACAGGGGCTGCCTTGACCGCTTCCGCCTGCTGGGAGGCCGTCAGGTTCGACTTACCTGCCAGGAGCTCGTCCTGGGCTGTCTGAGCGGCCGTTTTGGCTTCCGTGCGCATATCGCCCGCCGTCTGTTTGGCGAATACCTGGGCGAGCCCTTTTTGATCTTCCGGCATTTCCGGCACGGCATTCTTCACCAGGTCGCCTTGGGCTTCCCGTACGGCGCGGTCACGCTTCAGGAAGGGGGTCGGATCCATCTGGCGCGCGGTGCGCTCGACGCCGATCATGCCGACGTCGTTTGACAGCGCGCCGGTGCCCGGCATGGGCAGGTTATTTTCTTGATAAAATTGCGAATTGGTTTCCAGCGATTTCGCCGCTTCTGGAAGGTTTTCAGCGTGCTGTTGCAGGTGGCGCGCGGCTTCGTCCGCGGCTTTCTTACCCACCGGCATATTGGAAATGGGATCTTTTTTGATATTCTTATCAATGCTGAAACCGTCAGTCATACTGCGGCCAAAATTCTGCATCCCGCGCACGCCGCCTTCAACGCCGTGTGCCAGGCCCGCGGCGGTCATCCCGCCGGTAATGTCAGCAGTTAAAGCAGCCCATGGATTACCGGGGGCGTAGGTTTCTGCCACCGTATGTCCTGCACCTGCGCCAGCGCCTGCCACAGCGTCCATAGCAAGCGCTTTCTCAGGGTTGGCGCGGTAAGCTTCAAGCCAGGCGTCCGCCATGGATGGCAGGGCTGTGGCGGCTTTCTTTTCGGCCGCCTGGGCGAGCCCGGCGCCACCAGCGATAGCGGCTGTTCCGAAGCGATTTACGTTGTAACCCAGGCGCTCGCCGGTGTTCATTTCTTCGGCTGGAATAGGCTCCATGCCTGCCGCTTCAGAAACGTTCCCCGCCTGGCGCGCCAGCCAGTCACTACCGCCCACAGGGTCCGTAATTGATGGGATCTCTGCGCCAAATAGATTGGGGACAGTTTTCGCCAGGTTAAGGCCCGCCGTCGCCAAATCTACCGGCATACCTGCGATATCCGCCACACCACGACCGACGCCCTGGGTGCCGATTTGAAGGCTGCGCCCGGTCTTCTGCATTTTCTGTTTAGGCGTTAATTCTTTTGGCTTAAATGACGGCCGGTTATCCGCCCCGATCGGCGGCATAGGCTCCATGCCGGGCGGAGTTTGCACCGGCGGCGGGATTAAGTCCTCAAAGTCGAGTGCTGCGGCTGCAGGTGCGGCAGAACCGTTTTGGTTGGCGGGCGGCGGGATTAAATCGTCAAACGAAAGTCCGCCTGCAGGATCGTCAGGCAAAGTCATCGCGGAAAGGTTGGTTTGTGGCGGCGGTGAGAAACTTGACGTCGTTGAAGCTTGTTCAAGCTGAGGAACGATTTTGGCAATATAATTGCGCGTTTCTTCCGGCGCTTTGTCCAAACCGTGCTTTGTGAGATTGCCGCTGCCCCAATTGTAACCGGCCAGCATTTGCGGAACGTCGCCATTGAACTGTTTTGACAGGTCAGCAAACATGCGCGCTGCGCCATCTGCTGCCTGGTGCGGGTCGTCAGGATCAATGCCGTAAGCCTGCGCTGTATCCGGCATGAATTGGAAAAGCCCGCGTGCACCTTTAGGTGATACGGCGCCGGGGTTGCCTGCACTCTCAGCATGCATAACAGCTTTCAGGAGCCCCGGTTTTAGTTTGTAGCGTGTTTCTAATCCGGTAAGGTCGAGTTGGGATACGTCAAACATGACACCCCCTATAGGTCCGGCGGCGGTGTGATGCCCGCAGCCTGCAGGCGTTGAATAACAGCGTTCCGGTCAGCGCCGCGGCCGATTGCGTCGCGCGCCTTAGCAATAGGGTCGCCACCTGCGGCTGGTGCGGCTGCGCCAAGGCCCGGAGCAGCGGGCGGCGTTTTGCCGGGCAGCGGCGTGGTCGCTTTTTTATACGCAGGACCTGCAATGCCACGCACGGCTGTCAGGTACGTTGCAAACTGATTGCGTTTTAATTGCGTGACGGATGGATCTTCGCCAGGCACCGGAATGAGCTCTTTGTATTTACGTTCAACTTCTTTTTCGTTCACGCCCATACCTGATTGGATCATCAATTGCGGCGGCAATGCAGTGCGCATCATTTGATAGAAATTTTGACCTTCAGGGGACATGCCCGGCACCAAAGCAGGCTGGGCAGCAGCGGGTAGATTATTTCCTAAATTGAAGAGCTGGTAATCTGTTTGGTTTGGCAGTTTGCCGGTGTCGTACGCGTTCAAAATGCCCGTAGCAGCTTCTTCCGACATGGCCGCAACATAACCCGCTTTATCCTGCGCTTCAGTTGTTTTTCCGCCTTTGCCAGAACCGCCCATTTGCATAACGGTGCCGTCAGGAGACGTCACAGTGATGCCGTCAGACGGCAAAGCCCCAAGCACTTTCAGTTGTGAAGGCGATAAACTATCCAGGTTATCGAAGTTTTGATCTATACGGCGACCTTTCACTTCACTTTCCGAAAGTGGTTTGACTTGTTGGTTGCGGAGCGCAATGCGGTTGCCTTCAGCGCCCGTCGGTGCGAAATCTTGGTCAATGGCTTTGCCCTGAAGCACCATGCTGCGGCGCATATCGTCAGCAGTACCGAACGTTTGACCGGCAGCCAAACCGTTGTGCATAGCTTCAGCATTCTCTTTGCCGACGCGGCCGTAAACGTCTGCGAGCCCGATGCCGATCCGCTGTGCGCGCTGCTCAGGCGTTTCAGTTTGGAAACCTGTTTCGGGTGGTGGGCCGATAAATTCGTCGACCGGCATGCCTTGCGGCATGTGCTGTTCAAACATGCCCGCCAACGTTTGCGGTGCTTCACGGAGCGCGCGCTGCTGGTTTTGCATTTCCATGTTTTTTGCAGTGTAATGCTGCGCCATAGCCTCCTTCAGCTCCTGCTCCTGTGCAGTGCCGCCGGCATACATGCCTTTAATCGCTTCGCCAAAGGCTTGTGCGATCGGGCTGGGTTGAGGTGTGACGATTAAACCTTGGCGCATTCTAATTCCAGGTAATGTCGCTGAATCTTATCGGTTGCGGCTGGCGGAATGCGTAATTCGCAAGCAAGCCACCGCCGCCGGTAAAGATATCAGCAAACATTGTGTTAGGGGGTTTATATTGCGGTTCTTCGCCGCGGAAATACGGTTGCGCGGCATTATCACCGGCTGCGGCCGTCACGGCCTGCATGTGGTATTGTGGCAAGCGCATCTTGTTGGTAAGCGCAGCGGAAGATGACCGCGCACGATCGCCTGCATCATTTAATTTCACGCCAATGTCACGGAATAAATCGTTTTGCGCGATACCTGCGTCCTGCAAAGATGCCATACGCGCGGCGGCGTCAGCGACGCCCGCAGTTTTCGTTTTTGATTTCGCCATGGCTTTTTCATTGGCCGCCTGCACGACGCGATTTTCAGTGCCGCCGCTATTCGGCACGCTGTAATCTGCTGGCATATCCGTATCGTTAAAAAGCTGATTACGTTTTGCAACGCCTTCGGCAAATGCGTCAGAATTGGCGCCGCGCAGAGCGTTATCTTGCGTCGCAGTCTGAAAACTTTGCGCCTTTTCGTCAGCCATGCGCGTTTGCTTCTCAAACTCTAACCGTTGCGCCGCCGACATTTCATTGGCAGACCGAGCACTCTCGTCGCGCGCTTCATTTATGCGCCGCGTGCGGTCAGCGTATTGCTGAGTTAGTAAGGCGTTTTGAGAATTGACTTGGTTATTATAACGCTTCATCTGCGCTTTTTGCTGCTGTTGCTGCATCATCGTCCCGACGCCGGACATTACCAAGCCTGCAATCTCCATGCCGGTGCACATACTTAATACCCCACTACGTTCGCCGCGCTGCTACCGCGGCCACGTCCGAATAATCCTGTGCCGAAACCTTGATAACCGTTTGCTTCGGCTGCAATGCCTTGACCTGCAGTTTGAATAATTGGCGTCAGGTAATCGGAAAACACTTTACCCAGCGGGGTTAATTCCGGCGTAGAAGCGCGCAGGCGGGTGTTCTCGCTGGCGAGCTGCGTATTCACCGCGGCAGGGTCTGCAGCGGTTTGCGCGTAATTGTAAAGATTGGATTTCGCTGCCGAAACACCTTCGCGTGCGCTGTTGGCGGCGTCAGCAGCGCGGTTGGTGATCCCGGAACGTTGCGTGTCGAAGAGCGTGGTCAGGTCTGCGCGCTCTTGTGCGGCCGCGCTGGATTTAGTGTTACCTTTACGCGCCAGGGAGAAGCTAAGCTGCTCTTGCGCCTTGCCGTATTGATCCTGCAATTGAGGCAAATAGTAATCCAAAACAGACTGCGAAAGTCCGCCAAAATAATTATCATCAAAAGAACTGAAAGTGTTGTCAACGGCTGTACGGCCCGCCTGGATATTTGCCTGGCGCTGCGCTTCAGCGGCTTCCGCTTCAGCCTGTTGTTTCTTAATTTCTTGCTCGCTGCGGTAATCCGCGGCACTTAAGCCTTGGTTATTGTACGTGTTATAATTCGTCTGAATGTCGGGCGCCTGCGTTGCGAGCCACTGCTCGAATGCGCCGTGCGAAGTGCGGTCATAACCGAAAGCAGCGCCGAGCTGCAATTGACGGTCACGATCCGCCGCTTTGTTTGGATCGGCAAAAGTTTGCCCATCGATTGAAGTGTATGTTGGTGAGCTGCCTCCGCCGCCACCGCCCCCGCCGCCTGACATTATGCAATCTCCTTAAAAAGTGAAACGCCCAAAGGTTGATAACCTAAACGCTGGTAAAAGTCAGTCGCTTCAGGATTATTTATACCCACAGATACGCCGGTTGCTATTCTTACGCAGCCAACCGCTTTAATCCATTTCGAGAATTGCCGTTCAAGCCTGAAAGCCGCGAAAGTGCCGCGAAACTGTTCAAATACGAAAAGTCCCAAATCCATGCCGAGCCGCTTCTCCGAAAAGATGAAAGGCGCGGCGACCGCCAACATGCTGCCCATTAGGATCCCGTCGTCTGTTTCCGCCACATGGCAAAAAACGTCGTTGGGGCGCTCAATAGCGGCGAAAAACCAAGTTCGCATCGCTACGTCGCTGAAGGGGATATGGCGGTACGCTGGACTTTCGCTGTGCATGAGGCGGGCTAAATCTATAAGATTTTCCACATCATCCACGGTTATGCCGCGCACCTTCATGATTCGGCCCCCCACCAATTCCCGGAATAGTATCACCGCTTTAACGGTTTGTAACCTATTATCAATTCGTCTCTGCGCCTTTAAAATGCACGACAACTGAAGAAAACTTTAAAAGCCCGCCACGGTCAGAATATAACAATGGCGCGAAATGCGTGGTGTCGCCATTGGCAGCGATTTGCCCTAAATTCGTGGTGTATTTTGATACTTTCATAACCGCAGTGCCTAAACTCTCATCATTCGGATCCAGCAGCAGTTGGATAGACCATTCACCGCGGGCAATCACATCAATACCCGTAATATCTTTGCCGCCTGCGATCCGGCCGGCGTCGATATAAGGCAGGCGGGTCCGCACCATAGTTTCGCCGCGTGCAGGGTAGGTGTTATTGTTAGGGCCGCCGTAGAGGTAAATCTGATTGCCGGAGCGCACCCAAATCCGGTTGTTAGCCGTCGCCATGCCGTCCACAGGGAAGCCCGGCTCGTAATACGTCCAAGCTGAAACCTTCGAGCCTGGAAAGTAGGAAAAGACGTAAATCCGCTCATTGATAGCGATCCAGGCGCGGCCGTCTGTAGGGTCGGTAATGCCGATCGCGTTCTCAATGGCAGCATCTGTCTGTGCGGCCAGGTACTCGATAACGTGCGTGTCGATGCGGGTGCCGATATCGTCGACGAACGCTGAGTTTGAGCTGTCCCGCGCGCGCATGGACCGGATACCGGTATCTGAAAGATACATCAAATCCGAGTTGCCATAGCCTAAAACGGCTTTTGGCGACCGGGTGCCAGTGTTGGTCAAAAGCTGCTTAAATTGATTGTTGGAAGGATCCGGGTCCATCCCCCATATTTGGATGGTGCCGCGCGTGAAAAGCGCCAGGGAGCCTTGATATATCCCGAAAGCAGTCAGGCGCTGCGAGCCTTCATCCTGGGATGAAATATTGATAAAGCCGGAGCCTGTGCCGGATGAAACGGCCGTCGGGTCATCAAGTGCGCTGAAAACAGCCAGCGCACGCACGCCGGTATACATTTTCGTCTGGAACGTCTTTGCCACCCTGCTGACGCCGGAAGCCAGTCCGGTGATGATATAATCCAGCCCGTCCAGAGTAAGCGTATAACTGTTCGTAACGTCAAACGTGCCGCCGACCGTAACTTCTTCAATTTGCGCCAATGCGTCGATAGCCGTCACGCCGTCGGCAAAATTCACGATATTATCGACTTCCAGGAAGGCATTGGCTGTGACGGTCAGCACTCTGCCGTTGGCCGTTGCGCCGTCGCCCACCGGTGCTTTAATCGTCACTACGGCGCCGGTGTTGGACGCTAGGTAGCCGTGCTCCTCCGTCAAGGAGTTAATCGCCACCACGCAAGCCAAAGCTGTTGCGGTGTTGTCCAGGACGAAAGCGACGTTGCCTTCGATTAGGTCTGTCGCGCCGGCACGAATGACGGAAATGTAGTTATCTTCTTCCGCAAAACCGTCGGTAATCTCGAACGATGCTTCGGCGCGAACTTCCGCCACCGCGACCAGGTTGGCCTGTATTTGCGTAATAACAAGGGTGCCGGTGCCTGTGGTGTCTTCCGCGATCGTGAACGGCTCGCCAGGCACCGCGGCCGTGATGGTGAGAACAGGCCCCGACGATATCGCGGCAAAATCTAAGGCGGCGTCAATCTTATCCGCGAAATACCGCGCTACACTGTCATCATCGGCAATGGTCACGGCGAAGGTATCCCAATCCGTGACGCGCACGCCGTTAAAATAGTGATAGACCGAACCGTCGTCGAATTCAGCAATGGTGTAAATGCGGCCGTCAAAGTTTTCCGACGCTAGCAATGCAACCATATCGGCTTCGTCGGGGTGCTCTAATTGCTGATAAACGATTTGCCCGGGCAGATTTGCAGGCGGTTCAACGGAGCCGAAAATGTAAAGTTTGCTGTTGCTGGGGTGCAGGCCGAACGTATCAGCAGGCAGAGTAAAATATGGGTCAAATTTCTTACGGCTCTCGACGTCGCCGCCGCGTGTTATGTGGCAGTTAAGTGCTTCAATAAGTGTCCCGGCTTCGCCTGAGATTGCATCCCGCCGGGTATCCACTCCCTGCTTAAAATCTTTGATTTCGACAAAAGCCATATCATCTTACCCGCACAACGGTTCTGAGCGGTGCGCCAGATTTGCGGCCACCCAAGCCTAAAGAAATCGTCTCGCGCGATGCGCTGGCGTTGGCCTGCAGTTGCGTTAAATGCTTCTGCGCCAGCTTTAGTTTCATTTCAGCATCTTTCGCTTCACGCGACATTAACTCTTCAGCGGCCGCGAAAAGCACGATCAAGTTGTCGTCTAGGTCTGCGGGGTCGCTGTTGTTGGTAAGTGCGCGCAGCGGGCGTAGCGATTTGAAGCCCAGCTTTATGTCGTTAGAGGCGGGGCGCGGCCATACTTCAATTTGCGTGGTGGTCCCGGTCCAGCGCAGATCCCATTTCAAAACGGGATCGCTGCGCACGGCGCTGTCGTAACTATCAAAAGCGGCATAATCCTCAAAATCAATGCCGCGCACAATCGGAACGGGCTGGCCGTCCTGGATGCAGACCACTTCTTCAACGCGGTCGATATTCACATTTGCGGGAACGTTGTAATAGATTTCGCCGGCAGAGAGCGTCAGGCGATCCATCATGCGCAGGAAGGACCAATCGTACTGCTCGTATAACAGGGCCTGCGTGCGCCGGAGAAGCTGCTTGACGTGCGGCAGGCTATCCGTTCCTACGGATGCCTGCACAGATTGCCTGACTTCCGCGCGGAAGCTCTCAACCAATTGTTGAAGCTGGGTCCCGCGCGCCATGTACCTTAACTCGCAATATCTTTAAGCTTCACCGCGGCAGCTTTGGCTGTTTTCGCCTTTGGGGAAGGGACCGGAGCCTCAGGGGCGGGAGCATCAACCGGCTTTGCGCCAAAGCCCATTAAGCGGACCGGCAGCGGTTGGTGGGAATGGCCGAACAATTGTTCAAATGTCGTAGGTGGCTGGACCTTCAGCAAGGCACGGTCGTAAGTGACCTGCAAACGTGAGCGCTCTTCTTCGTGAGAAACGTTATCATTCACGCCTTCTTCGACCTGGCTGACAGCATCGTTGCCGTGCAAGCGCCGCAAAATGGTGATTTCGGCGGCGGATAAGTTTGACTTTTGAACTTCATTCGTAACGGAGCCCCCAAGTCTGATTTTTGCTGAATAACGATACATGCTGTCTCCTAGGTTAAAAAATGGGCCCGCCAGTTACGGCGGGCCCGATGGGTTTACCCCGCGTATTGAGCACTGCCCAGGAACGTAGGATCTTCGATCGCCAACAAAAGCGAGAACGCTTTCGTGCCATCGCATGCGACTGCAGGGTCATAAGTCCCGCGAACGTCAGCATTGGTGGCCGTTGGTTTGGTCGCAACAGCGAGGCCCGTAACGAGCGTGCCGCTGGTGAGGCCGGTTGGGCGGATATCAATGTATCCGTCCAGTGCGCCGGTGGTCGCAAACGCGTCGCCAAAGACGATTTGGATGCGGTCCCCTTTAGCCACCACGGTAGAGGCGTGCCCTGCCGTAGGTGCATCCGAGAACTGCGTACCTTTTGCGTCTGTGCCGATCGTCAGCGTCAAGCCGTCGACGTCAGTTGTGCCGACTTTCGCCGTCACAGTGCCGCCGGTGCCGGCCGCCACTCGAACCGTCGCGCCCATTTCGGTAATTACACCTGCACATGGAGCGATTAATTCAAGAGAGGCTGCCGTGCCCGCCAGGACAGACACTTGCTCCGCATTCCAGTTAATCCGAACGGGAGTGTTGGGTCTGCCGCCGATAACAACGTTATCTTGCAACTCAGAAAGCACATTCACGACGCTGCCGACGTAAACCGGCAAGCCGATAACGTCGCCAAAGCCAACTTTGAATGTGTCACCTGCTGCGCCCGCGGCTGCATTCACATCGCTAATGCTCAGGAATGCTTTTTTGCCCGCAATCGCGCCGGTGCCGCTCAGCGTGATATTCTCACGCATCGCGTTACCGTAAACGTCGCGGCCAATGACCGTGACGACATGATCCGAGCCGGACGTACCGGTCAGAACCACGTTGCGCGCGATCAGGTCAGGCATAACGGTTTTCAGCAATTGCGCAGTTGGGTGCGCTTGTGCTGTGGCTTCCGCTGTCAGCGCCGTGGCGAAATAATCGTCATCGGCAGCGTCAGGCGAGCCCAGGTCAACACGAACGACTTTCAGTTCCACAACGGAAGCTGGAAGGCCATCAATGCCATCTTCACCGGTTGCATCGAATTCAACTGCCACCGGAGAATTCGCGGCAAGTGCCGTGCTTCCGTTGTAAGTGATCGTTGCATACGTCGCGCCAAAAGAGACTGTGAAGTCCCGTGGTGCGACAAACAGCGTTTGGTTGGCAACCATCTTGTGACTTTTGCCAGCCTGAAACGAGCCGGCGGTGAAACCAGCAGGGTAATTAACGTTAAAGGTGCCGCCGCTTGCGACTTCACCCGCCAACGTTAATTCAGCGATTGCTCTACTCATGTTGTAATCCTCCTCAAAAGGAAAGTTGATAAAAAGCTATTTTAA
>Ga0172380_10001169_pt1 | contig 46317 bp, 42 predicted proteins | sample Leawe162metaG_FD_119747 | JGI IMG/M metagenome (GOLD analysis project Ga0172380, IMG submission 119747) | Leachate microbial communities from a municipal landfill in Southern Ontario, Canada - Leachate well 162 metaG | ecosystem: Engineered > Solid waste > Landfill > Unclassified | place...
CCTTTCTCCAAATTTCTAATTGAATAACTTTATCAATATAATTTCTTCGTATACCTGGTTCTGTATTTATAAATTTATCCATACCAGATTGTTCAAAAAAATTAGATGCAGTAAGCATATTATAATCCATACCTATGGTATTAATTATAGCTGCTTGAGTGGTTTTTATATTATCTCCCAATCTATTGTTTTTATCATTATTCATATAACATTCTAAATAGGATGTTTTTTTCCTTATACCCCTTTCAACAGTATAATCTACTCCATTCAATTTGTATTTAATACGAACATACATTTCTTCAGATTCATCATTAATAAACTCTGATATAGTGTCTGCTTCACCTTCTCCAAATAAAGCATACAAAATAGACATAACTATAGAAGTTTTACCAACTCCATTAGACTTATTTAAATTACCATCAAAAGAACCTATAATACCAGTAATACCATTATTTATAGGAATATATGTATAGTCTTTATAAGAACCATATCCTTCTAATTCAATAGAATTTATATTCATTTAGAAACCTCAATAACTCTTTCTAATCTCTCTAATCCTCTTTTTATTAATTTTTCTTTATCTATAGAAAAATCTCCTGTTTTTACAAAATCAATAAAAGTATCTTGATGACTTTTTTTATTATTAATAAATATATTATCTATATTTGTACTTGATGCTTTTGTTCTTTTTTTAATAGAACCAATTAAACAATTTTTTGATTTAAAAAATTTATATAGTTCATTTGTATCTATTTTTTCATTAAAAAAATAATCAATAAAAACAACAGAATTTGATAAAATTCTCATTGTTTTTAAATGATCAATAGGTGTTATATCATCTGGTATAGAATATTTAATAAATCTTCTTATACCAATTATTTCTTCAAATTTTATATCTCCATTATGATCAATAAGACAATATCCTTTTTTAGTATTAATATCTGTAGCATCCATATAAGTTGGAGAACCAGAATAAACTACTTTAACAGAAGGAGATCCATATATTTGATGCATATGAATATGACCAAGTAAGAAAAGAAATTTTTTATCAGAAGAAATTGTATTTTTATCTAAAAGAGGAACACCTCTTGATAGCATTCTACCTTCAGATCCAATTTGTGAACTAATTTCTTGTAAATGAGATACTATTATTGTTTTATCAGAAGATGTTTGAATTGCTTTATTTAAAGCGTCTTCAATTAAGATATCTTTATCTTTTAAAGATTTACTAGGAATATAAGGTATAAATTTTATATTCCAATTATTCCATGATATAGATTCTATGGGATCTAATTTATCACATAAATGAATATTATTTAATTTTAAATTATTTGTATAAATAATACTGTGTGCATACATACTTGTATCATGATTTCCAGTTATAAAATAGCAGGGTTTCCCTATTGTATTTATTTTTTGAAACCACCCTATCAAAAAATTTATAATTTGCGGAGTTGGATTATTTGTATGTGTCATATCTCCACCAAATATTAACATATCTATATCTGGTTTAGATAGTCGTTCAGCAATAGCATTTAGAGCAACCATGCTATCTTGTTCTGCAGAATAAATACCATCCTCATTCTGTATTGAATGAGATCTTAAACCCACATGAGAATCACTAAAAAATAATATCATTAATCTATTCTGTTTCTCCAATCAATTTGTTTTTTACATTTAGAACACTCTAATTGCCAAGGATCAAATATATTACCACAAGAACAAACATAATTAAAATTATAGAAATTATCATCATAAGTATCTCTAACTTTTTTATATTTTTTTGGAATACATACTTCTGATATTACAACCTCAGTTGGATTATATTTAAAATTTTTAACAAAATTAGTAAAACTTGATATTTGTTTAAATTTATCTGGAAGATCTCCAATTTTATGTTGTTCTAATGTATATTTTGCTGCTTCTAATAATTTATTTAATCCATGTTCTTCAGACAATAAATTAGTAATATTTTGAACTCTAGATTGAAATAAATTATCTAAAGATTTAGATGCGGCTTTTTTTATTAATTTCCCATTAGAATCATAAGATGCTTGAAATTTAAATACTAATACTTTAGAATATAGATCATATATATTTCTATAATCATTTTCTCCAAAAGTATCAATACACCATTGTTTAAATTTATTATGAATTTTTATATAAGAATCTTGTGTCATTATTTAATATAATATTATTTATTTTAAGTGTCAAGCACAATTTTTCTTTAAAGTGGCTTTATCTATTAAATTAAAATCAACAGTACGAGAACATTTTGGACAAACATCTTCTTTATCTAAATCAATTTCATAATTACACATACATTTATAATGTATATTACCTTCGGTAATATTAACTTCAGCTTTTTTATTTTTTGTTATAAATTGTACTAATAATCTTTTAGTAAAAAATGAAAAAATCTTGTTATCATATTGTTTTTTTAAATTAATAATTCCTTGAACTAATAAATCTACTCCATATTCTTCTCTCATTTCTAAATAAGCTTTAGCTATCCACTTTTCTTTGTATTTCACTAAATGACCGCTTGCAAGTTCAATTCTAGTCATCTGTTTTAAAAACTCATAGTATTCTAAATATTTCTGATCAAAATCAAGTTTTTGTACAGAAATGAATTTTTGAGTTATATTAGTATTTTCTAAGTTAATTTCATCTTTACAAGAATTTTCTAAGGTAGTGTCGATCCCAGAGTCTTCTGCCTTTGGCACAAAAATCTTTGATGTAATCTCTTTAGTAGTCTTTATAGTAATCTCTGGTATTGCTGGTTCATTATAGTCCTTCATAAGTGCTTCCTGGTCTTTTGTAGGTTCACTGGGAACATTCGTAAGTGCTTCACCATTTATAGAATAACCCAATTTAAATAGATCTTCCTGTATTTTTAAATTATTAATTCTATATTGATATGTTTTGTCCCATTTATACTTAGGATTTTTTCTTCTTAATATATATTCATTTTTTAATAAAATGTTCATTTTTCTGTGTATAGTATTTCTTGAGAAATCAATCATTAGTTCTTTAATAAGATCTTCTGCTTTTTTATAAATCCAACCAGATTTTAAACTTTCTATATCATTATCTAGTTCTTTTAGATTATTTTTTATTCTTCTATCATTTTCCTCTTTTAAATAATTATTAACATCATATACTCTTTCAGACCAATACATCATTTGATTAAGGATAAGAGCAGATAACCAATCTCCTGTTAATTCTACTAATTCTTCTTTAATTACAACTCTTTTTGATTTTTTTGGTTTATTTTGGGGCATTCTTTTACCTTTTTAAGAAATAAGTATAATTAATTAATATATTACATAAATTAGGGAAAGTCAAGAGAAAATTATCTTATAACTTTCTTAAATACTATTAAAATTTAACAAATTTACGACATATTTATTATAAACTCATTGTTTAATTAGATTAATAGAGGTATTTATATGGCTGAAATAATAAAAATCAATTCAAAGAAAGCTATCGTATCATTGACGAGAGAAGATATATCAAAATATGACTTGGCTAGATGGATTAGAACAAATTCAAAAGGACAGGGACAATATGCTTTTACTAATTTGCAGCCATTTGAAAGAGTAGCTGCTCAATTATTTGGAGCAGAACACCCATCAATGCAAGTTAAAATAGCTGAAAATGTTATTTTTTACCCATTAGATGGAAATATAGATATCTTTTTACAAATTACTGATGATTTTTCAAAAGGGTATTATAATAATCATCCAACAAAACTTGTTTTTAATAAAGGAAAAAGTTTTGCTATTGAAGATTCTTTTAAACAAGCTGCTCTTGATGAAAAAGAGTCTGAAAAAGAGGAAGACTCTGAAGAAGATTCTGAAGAAGATTCTGAAGAAAAACCCGAAGAAACTTCTGAAAAAGAGGAAGATTCTAATTTAGAAGAAACACCAGAAAAAGAAGAATCTGAAGAAAACTCCGATGAAGAAGAATTTTTAACTGAAGTTAATACTTTCTTGGAAGAAATTAAAGACATGGCTCCAGAAGACATGGTTAAAAAGATAAGTCCAGAAGAATTACAAGCAATTAAAGATATGCTTCATATTACTAATACAGAAAGTGAAGAAAAACCTGAAAATGGTATTTTAAAAACAATTGATTTGAATGATGTTTCTGAAGAAGGTCCATCAGTTATAAAAATTGATTTATTAAAAGATAATCCAGAAGAATTAGATAAATTTGTTTCAGATCATTTTCAAGATGATGCTCATGAATTTGGTTCAGATCAAATTAAAGATATAATGAAAAATGTTTTGAGGTAATTAAATGATTAATTATAATTCTTTATTATATAATTTGAAAATAGCTAGTTTTGAGGATATATCTACTAGTTCTTCTTATACTACACCACAAAAAAAAGTAATATATAGAACTTTTATTACTTTTTTAAAAAATATTAATAAATATCCAAGTGCTTTTAGTAGATTAATTGATTTATTTAAAAAAGCAAAAGAATCAAAATCAGAAACAGATCCATTTCATAAAAATACTTATGATCCATTAAAATATACTGCTGACTATATTAAAAAATGTATTGAAAATTATTTACAGACAGAATCTGGTTTAGATTTTGTTGGAACAGATACATCTTTAAAAAAAGAAGATATAACTGACGAACAAATTTCTAAATTAAGAGAAGAATCTCAAACACAAAAAAAGAAAGAACTTCAAGAAATGAAGGACAAAGGAAAGAAAAAAAGATTAACTGTTCCTCAAGACGAATTAAATGCATTACCTACACCCACTTCTAAAGAACTTAGTGGTATAACTACTAAATCTCTTAATAAAAGTAAATTTGTTGATCAATCTATTGTTGATAAAGCAATGGGTCTTCCTGAAGAAGAGGGTGGAGAAGATGTAGATTATATTGAAGAGGAAGAAGAACCAGTTGATATTCGTATACAAAAACATAAAAGACATAGCAATGAAGATTCTTTGATTAAGATAGCTATAGAATTATTACAAGAAGATTATACTTTATTTGGAACATTAGTTTTACCAGCATTTTTTAAATTATGGTTAGAATCTTATGGTGATAAAATTATTGAACAATCTAATTTAACTAAAGAAGAAAAAGAAAAAGTAGAACATAGTGATACTTATAAAAAAACAGAAACAACAGATGCAACGGGTGCTCCTCTTAAAGTTGGTGATTCAATAAAATTAATACCAACATTTTCTGGTGAAGATAAAGACAATGCTGTTTTTACAGTAACAGATATTATTAATAAAATAGATGATATTGAACAAGATCCTACTAAAAGATTAGATTTTATATCTTATATGATTGGAAATGATCCAAAAAATACAAAAGTAGAACCACATTATATGGTTATAAAAGTTGATACAAATAAATCTGAAGCTATTGAAGAAGATCTTATACTTCATCAAGCTATTTATGATGTTCTTTCTAAAATGGCTATAGATTTAGGAATTGTTCAAAAAAATGTTGGAAATTTAAATCCAGGAGAAATTTCTGAAGCTACTGGTCCCGATAATACAAAATTACAAGTATCTAAAGATACAGAAGGTAATATTAGTGTTAAAGATGAAAAAACAACAGAACCACCTATTACAGTATCAAAAGAAACCGCACCTCAATTAGACGAAACATTAAGACAGAAGAATATCAACTTAGTTCAAAATCAGGTATAGAAATTATGAATGATTTTAAATTTTCTTCTACTAATGAAGAAGATCTCCAAATATTATTAGATGCTGCTCAAGAAGAATATTTTATAAATTCTGTAGTAAAATATGCTTATAAATTAGGAGAAATTGGAATTACTGATCCAGATAAACTTGCTACTATTATTGCTGAAGAATTTATTAAAATAAAAACAGCAGCAGATGCTCCTCAAGAAGCACAAACTATTGAAACAGGTGAAGATTATTATAATTTTTCTTTATCTGGATATAATCTAGATACTTGGATGGATTATTGGTTTGGTTTATCAGAACCAGGTCAAACTTTAAATTATAATGGTGTTTTTTTTGATTTTAGTAATAAAAATATTGAATTATTAAATAATAGACTTAAAACACTATCAGATACATTTGGATATAATTTAGTACAAAAGAAAGATATTTCTAAAGAAGTTACTTTAAAAGAAACTTCTGAAGAAACAAAATCAAGTCCTTTAATGAGTGTTAATGTTCCTCAATATACTTTAGATGAAAGAGATTTAGAACAAAAGCAAAATTCTAAAATAACTATGATTACTGATTTTCAATTATTAAAAAAGAACCCAACAAAAGAAAATTTTTTAAAATTTACTCAAAAATATCCGAAATTATTTGTTTCTACTGCCGAAGGTAAATATGTGGGTTTAGATAGACCAGGTATTAAAAAATTTCTTAAGGATTCTTTATATAATTTAAAAAGAAAAACAACTGAATATTTAGAAACAGGTGGTACTTCATCTGCAAAAGGATTAGATATAATTGGAGCTGGATCAGGTGAAAAGGGTACACAAGCTACATTAGAAAGTGGTGGAGCAAAACACCAACTTGAACGATATAAAGAATGGTCTGATAAAGCACATAAAGAACAGCCTGAATATTTTGCATCACTGGATAAAATAAATAATCAAATTATGGCTGAGTTTAATGATTTAAATGAGCAATTTAAACAAAAAGAATCAGTTGGTGAAGATACTAGTAATATTCGTAATGAAATGAATAAAAAGTATTTAGAAAGTAAAGATCTTATTCAAAAAAAGATTGAACGTTCTTATTATATTCAAGATTTAGATTGGAAAACAGAACAAATAGAAAAATTAATAATTAATTATGAAGATATTATTAAAAAAAGTGATGAATTATTAAAATTATTAAGTCCTGGGGCTGATTTAACTATACAAGATTATGATTTATTAACTAATGTAACAACTGAATTAGGAGAATTTGGTCATTCATTTTTGATTAGACTTGGTTTATATGCTTCTAAAGATGTATATTTTCCAGAATTATCTAGTGAACAACATGCTGGTTCAATGGTAGATATTTTGAGTGGTATTGTTAATAAAGATGTTAGTAATATTTCTGATGAAATGTTTAATTATACAAAAGATGATTTATTTAATGTATTAGATAAAAATATAGCTGAAAATGATGCTAATAAAATTGCTTCAAAAGCAATTTTAGAAATGATTATAGCTAAAATAAATGATATTATTACTCGTTATCAAGTAATACAAACTCATGTGGAAAATCAAAAAAACAGATATAAAGCTATTTTAGAAGATTTTAATAGTCCTAAAACTGGAATATTTAGTTCTATTTATGGGCAATTAAATAAAATAATCGCTCAAAATGAAAAACAATTAAAATTAAAAGATGTAGAATATTTAAGATCTACTCAAAAAAGAATAACAGGATTCTTAAATGCTATGAAAATAGCTGAAGAGAACTATGGATCTTTATTTAAAAACAAAGAAATTTTAACTATTATTGAAAAGAATAAAAATGAATTTGGTAAAAAAACCGATATATTAGAACCATATAAACATATAAGACAAAATACAAGTCGTTTAATGGATACTTTATTAGATACAAAACCAGAAAAAGTTTCGAAATATTCTGATATATTAGAAGATATTTCTTATACAAAGAATATGCTTGATTCTTTTAATAAACATATAAAACAAATTTTAAAATTATCTGAAAAAAGTTCATTATCTGATAATAGCCTTAATTTGCTAAAACAATACAATGCTGCTTTAGGTAGTATTCGTAATTTAATGTCTGATGGTTTAATTAAGGCTTATGGAAATAATTATGAATCTTATTCAGAACAACTTCAAGGAGCGGAATTATTAAAGTCAGCTTTAGAAACTATAAAAAGAGAAGCACCAGAAGGTCGTTCTGATATTAATACATATAAAAGTATTATTTCTTTATTTAATGAAATTCCTAGATTTAAATCTATAATAAATACTACTTTTTTTGAAGAAACAATTAATAAATCAGCTAAAAGTTTAAAAGATACTGTTCTTACTATTGAACATTCTATTGTTCCTTTAAAAAATCACTTAAATAAAGCAGTTAATGAAGATTCATTATCAGCTTTAATTTCACAACAACAAGAAATTTTAAATAAGGATTTAACTGAAGATATTGGTATTGAAAATGATAGTTCAAGAGAATTAGTAGCAACTAGAATTAATAATGAATTTAATCCGCAAAAAACAATGGTTGTTGATGTTATTGGTGATATGACTAATGTATTATTTCATGATTATGAATTTTCTGGTAGTGCTGCTAGTCAGAAAAAAGATTATCATATGAGAACTAGAAAAAGAGATAATTTTAATCAGGATGTTGGTTGGAGTCAATCTAAATGGAATTTTTATAATATAGTAAAAGAATGGAATAATACTGTAATTTCTTGTTTAAAATCTTTAGCATCAGCCAGAAAGAACGAAACAAGAACTTTTAATCCAAAAGATTCTTTTGGATTTAGACCAAATTTTGTTAATTTATCTGAAGATGAAAAGTCTTCTATTAATCAGAAGAATAGTTTATATTCTTATATGTCAAGAACATCTACAGATTCTTTAGCAACTATAATGTCTGAAACTTCTAGAAATAAACAAATTACTAATTTGCGTTATGATATAGCAAGTGATTTTAACACTTTTATAGATATACTTAATAAATTTAAAGAAAATAATATTGTTAAATCTGATCCACAAAGAATTAGAATAATAGACTCTGCTCTTTCAAAATTAAATAAATTAACGATTGGTTATAAGAATTATTATAATGATAAAAATAATGAAACTAGATTTAAATTTGAAGAAGAATTAAAAAATTTAGAAGTACAATTTGAAGATAATATTTCTTTATTAAACTCTATTAGAGAACAAATAGATTCAACTCAAGATATTGGTGAAAAATCCAAACTAACTCAACAATTGAGAGATCAAATTCATAATCATGATGCTTTAAATACTAAAATTGGAAACATAAAAAAATCTATAAAAGAATTTTATAGAGTTAATGAAGAAGTTGATTTGATAGATGAAAAAGAAAGAAACCATACTATAGAATTTGTATTGGCTGCTATTCAAACTGCAGAATCTTTTCCAGGTGAATATGAGTATTATAAGAAAATAGCTGTTGATATGGATGATAAATTCAAACAATTCGATGTTATTAGAAAAGCTCAAGAAGAACAAGTTGATAAAGAATTGTTATTTAAAATGCTCTATGCTAGAGATAAATTAACAGCTATTGATAGAGAATCATTAGATCATATAACAGAAATGGCTTCTTTATATAAAACAAATTATTCTAGAGATTTTGGTAAAAACATTAATCCAGGTAAATATAAAGAATTTGTTGGACATAAACAAACTGCTTTTGATTATGGAACACAAGGAACACCAACAGAAAAACCAGATTGGGTTAAACAAGTACAAGAAGATTCTAAATTAAAGTTAAAAAGACCCATTACAAGACCTCCGGTTAATTCAGAATCTTTAGATGAATTAATAAAATTAGCTAATTTATTAGAAATGACAACTGAATTACGAAAACAAGCTCAAGAAACTGAAAGATTGTCTCAATTAGATATAATTGATAATTTATTAAATAATAGGTAAGTCATGTCAGATGAAATAAAAAAAGAAGGCGATTTATTTACAAATTTTGATGAAATGTTTCCAGGAGCAATGTTTGGTTCTCATTATGCTGAAGCAGATCAAAAACAATTTGAAAAAGATAAAACAGGTGCTAGTAATCCTTATTCTGGAACTGTAAATACATCTTCCTTTTTAGGAATGAATCCATCATCAAATATTTTAAGAAACCCTTCAAGGCGTTTTTATGATCCAGAAATAACAACAACTGCTATCTTTTTACCTAAAGATATAAAACGAAATAATAGATGGTGTCGTTGGTTTTATGATCACGATGAAGTAGTTGGTGCTGTTTTAGATGTCCATGCTGAATTACCTTATTCAAAAGCAAGAATAAAAGTAAAAGATCCTATTATACAAAGAGAAATAGAAGATTGTTTGGATAGAACAAACTTTTTTTCAATGCTTCCTCTTATAGATCTTGAATATATGAAAGTTGGGGAAGTATTTATAAATAATCATTGGAATGATTCTTTGGGAATGTGGGATAATATTGTTATTCACAATCCTGATTATATGGAAGTTAAATATAGTCCTTTTGCAGATCAAGAATCTGTTATAGAATTAACTCCTGATCAAGAATTACGATCATTAATATATTCAACAAGACCAGAAGATCAAAGATTGAAAAAACGTTTACCAGCCGATGTTGTAAAACGTGTTTTAACTGGTAGAAATATAATTTTAAATCCAGATGAAATTACTCATATTGCTCGTAGAAGTAATCCTTATGATATTAGAGGAACTTCTATGATTCGTAGATTATTCAGAGTTTTACAATATCAAGATAAACTAAGAGAATCTCAAATAACAATTGCTGATAATTTTATTTATCCTTTAAAATTATTTAAATTGGGTGATAAACAGAGAGGATGGATACCTAATGCTAATCATCAAAAAGCATTAGCTCAAATGCTTCAACAAGCAAACTTTGATCCTAATTTTTCTTTAATATATCATTATGGTTTGGAAGTTGAATATATAACTGTTGCAGATAAAATTTTAAAATTAGATAAAGAGTGGACTCAAATTGATGAAATGAAATTCATTGCCTTGGGTGTAAGTAAAGAGTTCTTAACATCAGGTACTACATATGCTGCTGCTAATGTTGGTTTACAAACTCAATTGGCTCGTTACAGAGCTAAAAGAGATCTATTTGAACTTAGATGGATTAGAGATAAATTTTTTAGAATCATGGCAGAAAGAAATGGTTGGTATACTCGTGATGCTAGAGAAATAACAGGTCAATTTAGAGTTGGTAGAAGTAAAGAGGAATTACGTAAAAGATTAATTCTTCCAGAACTTATTTGGGATAAGAAGTTAGCTATGAGAGATGATTCTCAATATCTAACCTTTCTTAATAATGTATACGCACAAGGTAAAGGTCCCATTAGTGTTCTTACTTTATTAATGGCAATGGGATTAACATTAGATGATGAATTATCTAATAAAGAAAAACAAAAAGAATTAGAAGAAAAATTTGGATTAACTATATCTCCTCCACCCGCAGCCGGTGGTGCTGGTGGTGCTGGTGCTCCACCTCCTCCAGGTATTGCTTCAAGAATTATGGATAAAATAAAGAAGGGTTCTAAAAAAGAAGAAGAAGTTGTACAAGAGAAAGAAAGAGAATTTATTCCTGATGGAGAATTTACAAAGCAAGATTTAGTTAAATATGGAAAAATTACTGAAGATGATGAAATAAAAATGGCTTTAGAATTATCAAAAGATTTATTTTCTGTTGATGAAAAACATTGGTTAAAAAATCTTAAATCAGATAATTTATCAAAAGAAGTTATTACTTTATTTACTACATATAATGATAAATTAGCTACTATTCATAAACGAAGTAATGGAAACTTTATTAATGAAATTTTATCTTCTTTGGAAGATGTTAATGTTGTTTTATCTAAATTATATATTCAAGGTAAATTAAGTGCATATGAATTAACAAATTTTTTACCAATTCATACTTCTAGATATTCAAATGAAATAAAAGATTTTTCTGATTTGGTTTTAATTGAAGAATTTAAAAATTGGATAGAACAATTATGTAAATCTGGTCTTGAAAAAGAAGATTTATTTAGTAATTTAAGAAATATAAGTAATACTTGTTTTGCTTATGGTCAATTAAAAGGTTATCAAGAACAAGGTATTAACAGGGTTAGAATAGCTAATGTTATTGAAAATGATGGATTAAGATATGATATTAATACTTTATTAAGTCATAGACATAATTTAGCTTCAATTGTATCTCCTCAAGGTGATATTGCATTATTTAATGCATGTATAGAAAACGAAGAAGATATCGAAAGTACTTTAGATCCTCATATAGCTCGATATAAAGATTTTGCTGTTAATGGTATTAAAATTAATAATTGTCCTATTGAATTTATACCATCAATGACTAATTATATTAGTAAAGTTGGAAAACTTATTAAACGTAAATATGATTCTATAACTTTTATTGATGATATAACTAATGCTAAAGCATGGGAAGATTCTTTTAAAAAAGCAGCAGAAAAAGAATTTACAGGTATTAATATAGAAATGCAAAAATCTGCTGTAGCTTCTGCTTTAATGCAAGAAAAACTTAAAAAACAGGGTAATTTAGCTATCTTTAATAAAGATAGAGATTTATACTTAGCCCATTGGTTAGGTACTGGAGATAAGCCACTTGTAGATAATTTAATAAGACACATAGATGTATATGATGAATATTTAGATAAATTATTAAGTAAATCTTTTGATAAAACAGCATTTAATTTATCTAGACAAGAAATAGATACATATAGTGTATTTAAATATATTACTCCTGTTTCTGATAATGATTCTAAAATCATTGGTTGGAAACTTATAGATGGAATAGAAAAAGAAGCAAGTATCAATGAAAAATTAAAATCAGGAAAGATTTGGAATTCTGATGGTATTTGTTTAAACAAAGAGGGGCAAAAAACAAAAATTTTCTTTACTGATAATCTTAAGCTCTGGATTGATTATCCACATAAATTAGATGAAACATATGTTAATATTTTTAATAAATTGATGTAATGAGGTTCCTATGAAAATTGTAAAACTTGGTAAAGAAGATCATAAAAGTTTAAATAATATATTATCTGATATAGCTAAAAAATCAAATATTGACCAAGTAAAATCTGTTAATATAGTTTTGAAACCAGATATTGGTATTGTTAAATATGCTTTAACAAATCAAGAATATATTCAAATGTTACAGAATGATCCTTTAGGAGGTGTACAAAATCCTGCTACTAATTTTGTACAACAAGGAGCACAACAAGCATTAACTAATACTCCTACTGGAGTAAATGAAGTACTAAATCCTGGTTCAATGGCTATGAATGCTGTTCAACAAGCACAACAAGTACAGCAAACAGGACAACAACAAACAGGGCAACAATCAACTGGAACAGAAACGGCAACATGGAAACCACAGATGAGGGGTCAAGGTGCTGATTTATTTACACAAACTGAAGGTGGTGCTGGTCAACTTATTCCAGTAGTTTTTGAGGGAGCTATTGATCCACAAGCACAAAATGTTCAAGTGTGGAACACTCAAACTAATAGTAAACAATGGGTTCCTATGGCTAGTGTTTTTGAATCAGGTACTCAAAGACCATATCCGTTTCAAGGAACACAAGCAGAAACAAGTCCAGGAAATATGGAGAATCCACCAGCAAATGTAGCTCAAGCAAAACAAGATTTACAAGATTTTTATTATAGATTATCTGCCGAAAGAGAATTAAAAGAAGCAGATGCTTTAGATTTAGCATCAAAGGGTTTAGGAGTTGCTTCATTAGGATCAAAATTTGTGGCTCCACAAGCATATCCTTTTATAAAAGCTGCTAATATTATATTAAAATTATATAATTTTTATAGAAATAATAAAAATTTATTTTCTGACATATTTGGTAATGAATCTTCTTCTGAGACTCAACAAATTGAACAAAAAGCTGCTTCAATAACTAAAGAAGCATTTGAAATACAAGGAATAATAGATTTTTTTGATAAATTAATTTCAGATCCAAGAATAGAACAAATAATAGCAAATACAGATGCAGAATTAGCTATGGATTTAAATATTGTTAAAAAAATTATAAATGTTGGTTCTGAAGCAATAGATAAAATTAAAGAAATTCTTAGTGGGAATAACTCCGATCAAAATACAATAAATGTTCCTAAAGGAGATTATAAAGTATCTAATGATATAGTTCAATTGAATTCTGAAACTATTTTAGTAAGAAAAGGATCAGATTTATATAATGCTTTAGAATCAAAAATAGAAAAAATAGCAGAACAAAATAATATTGATGGAATTAACGGTATTAAAATTGAAGTCACACCAGAACAATTTAAAGTAGCTTATTTAAAAAACGAGAAAGTAAGTTATAAATTAACTTCAAAATTTGCTGCGGGAGATCAATTTCCAATGCCATTTGGTGGAGGAGGAGGTCTTTTTGGTGGTGGTGCAACTGGTGGGGAAAGTGCATTAGCTGGAGCACCAGCATCAGATTCTGGTGGTGGAATAATGGGTACAGTTATGAATGTAGCTAAACCAATTTATGGTATAACTGGACAATTTCCTAATTTAACTGGTGGAGCAAGTGTTCTTGGTTCTATTATGTTAGCTAAAGCCCAAGGTAAAGAATGGAATTTATTTGATAATGGTTTAGTTCCTTTCTTAGCTGGTAGATATGGTGGACCACTTACTATGGCAGCAGTTATGGGAACACAAGCAGCTGGAATGGAAGGATTAGGAAAATGGGCATTAATTCTTGGTGGTTTTATAATAGATAATGCAATGAAAACTAGTATAGCAGAGGATGAAAATAAGAAAAAAGCTTTAGAATATGCTAAAAATAATATGGATGCCAAACTTTATAAAGAAAATCCTCAATTTGCTAGGATGATTTCAACATATCTTTCACAAATGAGAAAAACTAATCCAGATTATACTTTTCAACAAGCTAAAGAAGATTTAACTGAAGCAGGTGTAAATGCATCTGTTTTTGGTGTTATTGAAAAAATAGCTTCTATAAAAAGAATAATGGAAGCAGATTCAGTTCATATTTCTATGAACGAAGATTATGCTGTATTTAGATTTAAAAATGCTGTTGGAGAAATTGATCCAAATACTGGACAACCAATTGTTGCAAATTCTGCACAAGTTGATCCAAATACTGGACAACCCGCCCAATCAGCAGAACAACCCGCCCAACCAGCAGAACAACCCGCCCAACCAGCAGGACAACCCGCTCAACCAGCAGGACAACCCGCTCAAGAAACACCAGAAACTCAAGAGCAACAACCCCTAGTTTCTAAGGATATTGAAGAGGAATTTAAAAAGAAATTAGATCAATTAAATAATTTAGTAGAACAAAACAGTGCTGCAGCAAAAGAAGTAGCAGGAAATCCAACGGGTGGAGAAGAAGAAGCTAAAGCATCTACTGAAGGATTATCTGCTCAAATAACAGCTCTTGCTGATGAAATTCAGAATGATACAAGATTTAAACCATTAATTGATCAAATGAATGGTCAAATACCTAAAGAACAAACTGCTCCTGCTGAAGGACAAGTTCCTCAACAGGAACAACAACCAGTTCAACAGGAACAACAACCAGTAGAAGCATAATGGATTATAAAGCATATATAAAAAGAAGAATCGGCTCTTTAGTAAATAAAAGAAATAATGAATATCTTAAATCAGTATATGCATACCGTTTTAGGGGTATGACTGATAATAAAGAGAAAGAAATTGTTGTTTATTTAAGAAATCAAACTGATATGGATAAACAACAATTAATTGATTTTTCTAAAGAAAAATTTAATCTTAATGATGTAGAAGCAGAAAGATTATTTGATATGTCATTTCCTGATGGATTAGATTTAAATGAGGATAAATTATTAAATAATCTTAATAATTATTTAAAGGAATCAAATACAGTATCAAAAAAATCTATAGATACTATTTTTGATTCATTGTTAAACAATACTGAATCAGAAATAAAATCAATTAATCCTATGTTAATTGATACAACAAGAATAGTTATATCTTCTCTTTTACAAAGAAGAAGACTAATTTAAGAGATTATTATGGCGATTAAATTAAAAAAATGTAAAATTTGTGGTAGATTTGATAATTTACATGTATCAAAAACTAACAAAGTAATGGGAATATATTATAATAATATATTAATATGTTGTGGTATTATAGATAAAAACTATAATGAATTATATACTATATATTTTATTGGGAATAAAAATTATTTTTCTAATGTATTAACTTTTGTTGAAAATCAATATAAACAAATAAAATTACAAACAATTGTTGATCTTAGATTTAATGATAAAATAATACTGAAAGAACTTGGATTTAATGTTTCTAAATTACTAGAACCAGTATCAACAACAATTAAAAAAGGTAAAAAATTATATACAATTTTTGATGCTGGGTATTATCTTATGGAGAAAAATTATGCTTAATACTTTAAAAGTACCAGTGTCAGCTGTTAAGTTATTTACAGAATTTAATAAGAAAGAAAAAGAAAAGATAGCATCGATTCTAGAAGAAAATTCTAAAGAATATTATATTGCACCTACTGTTGAAAATTTTACTTATTGTACTTGTAGAGCATTGGATTTTGGAGATTATCATGGTACTCTTGATAAAAAAGCATTATGGGAACATGCAGTAAATAAAAATGCAGATTTATTCAATTATGATGAAATAATTGAAGAACACCCAACAAGAAAAATATCTCGTTATCTAACATTTAGAACAGCTGGTATCTTTTTAAATCATAATAGTCAAAATCCAGAGGCAGCTATTGGTTTAGCTTTTGATTCAACTATTATTATGGAACCTTATGAGGATATGCATGTAGTATTATTATTTGGAATTGATAAACAAAAGAGTCCTGGTATTGCAAGAACTCTTCAAACATATCCTACTCGTATAGGAACTAGTATGGGATGTTCAATTAAAAGTAGTGTATGTACTGTGTGTGGTAAGGAAATTTATAAAGATTCTGATTTTTGTAATTGTTTAAAACATAATAGAGGTGGTAGAGTTAAAGGTAAAAAGGCAGCTGAATTATTAAGAGGAATGGAGTTTTATGAGCAAAGTGTTGTAACTTCTCCAGCATGTGATACTGCTTATGTTATTGATTCTATTTCTGAATTAATACCAGGTCGTTTATTAAAAGTTGCTGCTGAAGATACAAACGTACAGGTTATTTGTAGAATTATGGGAACTATTCATAATCAGATAAGAGAAGCTAGAACAATTCAAGATAAAAAACGATTAATTAATCAATTTGATTCATTATTATCAAGATTAGAAGGAATGATCTAATGGCTGAATTACGTAGACAAACAACAGGGGAAGATATGACAATATCTTTTTCTCCGGGTTCTTTTCCTGTTTTGGGTTATGAAGGAAAAGAAAATACTCCTGTTAAAAAGAATATTAATGATCTTGCCGAAGCTTTAAAAAATCAACTTTCATCAATAACTAATATTGAAGTTAAAGATAATCAAATTATTGCTGATGTAAAAGGATATAATAAACCTATATCAGATAAAATTCGTGAAATAGTTAAAAGTTTTATTGTTCCTGAAGAATTAAATAGAGATGAAATTAATCCTTATACAGGAAAACCATATTCTATTGCATATGATCGACAAAAAAATGAGTTTAGTAGATTTAAAATTAATTTTCAAAGAACAAAAGATGTTAAATCTCCTGCTACAAAAGAAATGTCAGGAGAACTTGCTTGGTTTGCATTTCCAATAATGGAAAAAAATACTGAAGTAATTAGATATATTGTAAATAAAATACAAGATGTAGCAAATCCATCAAAACCAGAATTTAACCCATTAATTCCTATTTATAAGGCTGAATATGGAACAGCTAATATGGTATATGTTTTAGCAAAAAGAGAAGAATCTGTTTATGATTATATTTCTTCTATTGGAAAGATGTATTTTCCAATTGGTTTAAATACTTTAAATCAAATGACTCCACTAAAAACAGTTTCTGAAATAGCAAAAGCTGTTGGTATGCATGAAGCTAATTCATTTATTATAAGAAAATTTCTTACAAAAAACCCAAATTTTTTCTCTGATTTATTAGAAGGAAAAATAGGACCAGAAATTTCAGCTTCTTTTTATGATACTATATTTGAGGGTTTAAAAAAGAATAATCCAAATTTTGTTATATTAATAATAGATGCAATTATAACTCCAAAAACATTTAAATCAAATAGACCAGTATTTTTTAAAGAAGAAAGATTTGTTGAGAAACATAAAAAATTTGTTGGTAATAAAAGAGGTTCTGAAACAAAAGAAGCTGTTACTAAATATCGTTCAGAAAAGGGAGATATTCTTTCTAATCCAGAAGATATTAAATTTTCTTTAGTTATTCATACAGTAACAGAATTTGCAAGAAGTACTGATATTAATTCATTTCAAAAACAAGGTATATTTAACCAATTAGAAGATAGAATGATTCTAAACGATCAAACTGAAAATTTGGGTGATATTTCATTAAGTGATAAAACATTAGATGAAAATATATTATCTGAGATGTTTTCTAGTTTTGATATGACAGTACAAGAAATTAAGTCATTTGATCCAGAAACATTATTAGATCCTACTATTTTACAGTTTCAGAAAAAAATAAATCCAGAAACAAAAGAAGAAGAGATAATACAAGGAGAACTTGAAAAAGAAAAATTTGAATTTTTACGAGAAATAGATTTTACTAAAATGTCTTCTAATCAAGATATAATTAAAATTGGGATTGATACTGAATCAACAAAAAAACAAATAAATATAGATGCTATAGATAAAAGAATAAAAGAAATAAATTTTAAATTAAAAGAAATTAATAAAAATAATTATGAAAAAGAAAAGAGATTAGAATCATTAAAGAAAATAAATGAGGCTGATTACTCAAATTTATATTCATCTTTTAAATTTGATCAAACACCTAGATTAAATGATCCTTCTATCTTAGAAGATTTTAATGCTTATCTTTTATTAATTGGTAAAAAAGGAACATATTTTCAATATTTAAGTGGTGGAGAATTAGAATCAGAAAAAGAATCTATTGAACCTATTATTAAAGAATATGCAATAAATAAATTAAATGAATCAAAAAGATCTATAGATTCTAATCTAAACAATTTAATATTAGAGACATCAATAGAAGTTGAAAAGTTAGAAGATGAAAAAAATTTATTATCAAATAAATTATATAATCAAACAACAATAGAACAAATAGAAGATAAAGAACAAATTACTTCTGGTTATATTATTGAAACAGGTATTTATTTAAATCCAAATGGAGTGTTTGAAGGACAATATATTATTTATAAAGATATAAATGGTACTAAAGGAGAGATCATTAAACGTTTTAAATTTAATATTGGTAATTATACGATAGATAATATTATTAATGAATATGGTAAAGCAGAAATATTAGATGCAATTGTTAAATCAATACAAAAATATTCAAATGTTATTACACCAATAATGAATCCAGATAGAATAGGAAATTATATAACGTTTCCTATTGATGTTAAATTAGGAAATATAAATGATCTTACTACACATGAGAAAGTAGTAACAAAACAAGGAAGAATTAGATTTATCCAACAAGGTGATATAGCGATGGATAAATTGGAACAAATTCTTACTCAAACAGAAGAATCTATGGGGAGTAAATAATGTCTGTTTCTTATTCTGGAGCGGGTACAGATATCTTTATTAGAAAGGTGAAGCCTGGTGCTACAGTAGGTGTTGGGTATTTTTTTGATGTATATGAAAATGGTGTTAAAATTGAATCTACAAAAATAGATACAAAGAAACACGTTTTACAATTAATAAAAGATTATAAAGAGAAATATCATACTGATAGAGCATTTCAAAATGAATTACAGGTTCATATTACATATAAATCCAAAGAAGAACGAGGAGAAATTGCGATGCAATCTTTAGACCAAGAACTCTTAAAAAAAGCTAATAATATTAATATAGCTTTGCAAAAATTAATATCTCCAGATCTTCCCATTAAAATAAGGGAAGCAGAATTAGCTGTTGGTAATGTAGATTTCATCCCAACTACTCCTGGTGGAACAGAGGGAACAATGGATGAAAATGGGATAGGTACAACTATTGCTACAAAATTTGTAGAATTTATAACAGGTAGTCAACCACAACAGGGACAAGAATGGATAAAATCAGATAATTTATATAATCCACTAAAAAAATGGTTAACAGTAATTTCTAAAAAAATTAAAGAATTTGAACAAACAAATAATACAAAATTGGATAGAAATAAAATATCTGATATTGCAGAAGCAGCAGTATTATCGGGAGATGCAAATTTATTAAAACAAAAAACACAAATGCAGGTTTCACCAGAAGTAGCTATTAAAGTAAAAGAAATTGGAGAAATGAAGGCTGGAATTAGAAAACCAACACCAATAAAAGAAAAAACCCAAGAAACAGCTCCACAACCTTTACCTGTCGCAGCTTCAGATAATAATATAGATTTACAAAAAATAGCTGAAGAATTAGAAGATCTTACTAAAACAGATGAAGGATTTGGGCAATCTTCAGAAGAAATAAATTTTGATAAATTATTAAAATCTGAAGAAGAACCTGAAGAAGATTTGGGTTCTGATGTATTAGGAGAAGAATCTGAATTAGAAGAAAAAGATAGAATGGAAGTAGCAACTATTGATACTTTGAAAAAATCTTTTTTTGATTATGTTAAAAATATTAATAAAATAGCATCATTAGAAGATGCTTTTGCTTCTTGGAGTAATAAACAAAATTTAGAATTTATTGAATCAAAATTAGTATTTAGTGCAATTAATGAAGATATAATGAATGATTTTTCGAAAGAACAAAGTGAATCTTATGCAGAAGCTATTAATTATTTATTGGGAGAAGTAGCTACTTATACGGCTCAATCATTAAGTAAAATAGCAAAAATTGGAACAGAATCTATTGATAAGACTCAATTAGATTCCATAGCAAATTCTGTTATATCTGATCCTATTATTCAACTTTCACTTTCAAATTTTTTATATCAATATTTTCATAAAAATTTAGAGAATATGTTTGTTCAATTTGGAGATATTGATGAAACTTCTGTTGATAAGATCTCATTAGACGCTGCAATTGAAAAAATAAGAAGTAATGAGTTTATAAAACAATTAGCTAATGATATAAATAATAATTTTAAAAATATAGGATCTAATCAGTTTATAGGTGAACAAAGAAATATAGCAATGATTATAATTTTAGAATTGTCTAAATTGATTTGTATTAAGCTAATTTTAGCTTTAAATACACTTTTTCCTAAATATAAAGAATCATTTAAAACACATTCTAATGGATTACCTAAATTAATTGCAGATTTTAAGAAACATTGGCCAAAAGAACCAGAAATGACAGAAATATCAGAACAAACTGAAAGTCAAGAATAATACTAATACTTTTTCGGTTAGATTACCTTAAATTTTTGATGTTTTTGTACATATTTATTTTGATACTAAAATACATATATTTATAAGTATTAATGACAAAAAATATAACTAAACGTTTTTGGGATAATATTAAAACAAGTAATAGCATCTCTTCATTAGAAGATGCTTTTGTTGTTTGGTCAAATAAAGAAAAACTTGATATTAATTCAGCAAAACAAGCATGGATTGATATAAATAATGAAGTTAAAACAATATTTGCTCAAATTCCTACAGCAGTCCCACAAGCACCAATAGAAAATACAACACCCCCACAACAAGGGGGTTCTTTGCAAATAGAAGATGTTAAAAGTGGGGAAGATAAAGGTTTAACATTAATTCGTGGGATTTTAACACAGGAAGCATAAAAAGGGACTAATAAATGGCTGAACCAACCCTTGATAGTTTATCAACACAAATGAAAGATGCTCCTGTTGGTTCTATTCCTACAAGTGGACCTGGGAGTAAAACACCCGCTACTCCTCCGTTAGGTGGAGGAACGCCATTAGGTGGGGGTTCTCCAATAAAGCCTATAGGTGAACCAGGTGCTCCTAATAAAGATTCAATAGAGGCACCAACTCCTTTAGATCAAGATTCTTTTAAAGGATTGGTTGATGATGTTTATGCAGCAATGGATGACGCTAAAGTTTTAGCTAAAACATCAGAAGATATAATAAATTATTTATTAGAAAATAAATGGTCTGAAAAAAGACTCCGTGATTTATCTAAATATTTAAAAACATCTATAAAAGAGATGATTTTATCTATAAAGAAACATGTTAAAAAAGATGGAGTTAATGAGACTATTGATTTAATAAAAAAGAAGATTAATAAAATTCAAAGTGAAAATGCATCAGAAATGCCAGCACCTGGGATTCCTCCATTGACTCCCAATTTAGCAGGGCCTCCTGGTGCAGCAATGGGTGCAGGTACTGGATTACCATTAACTCCACCACCTCCAACAGGAGGACCTGGGATAGTGGCCAGTTCAAATGATACTAGAACATTAACAGATGTAGATCTGAAAAATATAAGTAAAAGAGGTTCACAAATGAGTAAAGTTATTATAAAAGATGGGGCAGTTGTTGATTCTTCTGCATATGCAAAAGAACTCATCGATAAACTTTCCGATTCTATACGTACAGTTAAAACTAGCATGAAGAAATTTGATGATGTGAAAGTTAAATATGCTGGTGCTTTAGCTCTAAAGAAAGCTATAGAAGAGATTGGTTTAAAGACTCCAGGTGGTGGAATGGATGCTGGTATTGATATGGATATGGGTCCAGGAGCTGCTGAAGGTGAAGAAGGTGGTGTTGATTCTAAACTAGATACTATTATTGATAAACTTGATACAATGTCTGGTGATCTTGCAGCGTTAAAGGGTGAAGAAGAAGAAGTTGGTGATGAATTAGAGGGTGATACTGATGTATTAGATGATGTTACCGACGAAGCAGAAAAAGAATCTGAATCTATTCCTGGAAAAGAAGGAAAAGATGTTATGTCTATGGTTGAAGAAGCTAGAACAGTTATTTCTACTGCTAAATCAAAACTTAGAGAAAATATTACAGCTTCTTTTGAAGATATGATTAAAGCTAAAAAAGAAAAAGCAGATAAAAAAGACGATAAAAAAGACGATAAAAAAGACGATAAAAAAGAAAATCCATTTAAAAAGAAAGACGAAAAGAAAGATGAAAAAAAGGATAAAGATGCTTCTATAGATGTTGAAGATCTTATTAGAAAAGTGAAAGCTCGTATTGAAGAAATACGTTCAGAAAAAGAAGCTAATTTATATCCATTTAAGAAAGAAATTAAACCAATTCCTCCAGTTGATAATATCAATGCTGAAACTGCTGGCAAACAAATTTCTACTGTTGATAAAGAAATTAAAGGGCAACCAGTTACTGATAAAGATATGGAAAATATCAATCATGGTGATATTGGTCAAAAAGATCTTTCTTATTCACAAGGGAAATCAGATCCAGGTAAAACTACTGAAAAGAAAGTTTCTATTGAAGTTGCTGAAAGAATTAGAAAACATAGTATTCAAAATGCTATTGATAAAGCAAGATTGTCAGTTGAATTGGCATCTCGTCAGCAATTAAAAGGTATGATAGACGATCCTCTTCGTGTATCTCTTTCTAAGAATATAGTAGAAGCCGGAATCGATCCCGAAACAGCAGAAGCTATTATACATAATGCATATATTGATGCTTATGAAGAATCTCATAAATCTATTATGAAAGAAGCTTTTGATACTTTCATGGAAAAAGATTTTGATGAGTTTACTAAGATTGCAAAATTTGTTGATGATTATAAGGTCAAACAAGCTGAAATTAGTTCTGTAGAGAACACAGAGGAATCATTTAGAGATAAAGAAGCCAGTGATAATGCACCTCTTCGTGGATTTAGTGCTGATAAGGATAGTAGAAAAGAGATGTATAGAGAGTACTGGACACACGTTTCCAATAATCGTGGAATCGTAAAAGGGTAAGAAGCAGCCCAAAATGCTTGATATTATTATAAAACTTGCTAGGAGATAGATTATGGCGACACTTCCTGATCTTGGCATGAATGGTCTTGTAAATTCTGTGCGTAGACTTAGCGGTCTTGCAAATCCAGGTTACAGAAATGTAGATCCTGATGCAGAATTTATTGCCGGTTGCGTAGCAAAATTAGCAGCAGATTCGAATGGTAATCCCGTTCTTCAAACAGCTGATGCTGATGATACTAACTTAATCGGACTATTCTATTGCCACAAAACGCTAAGTTTTTATAGGCCAGTTGTAAATGAGGAACAAACCTTTGGTACTTCCCCAAATACAGCTACTATTGCTTATTTAAACCATGCAAACGTTAAAACCGGTTCTGTACAGGTGACATCTACAGGGGCTTCCCCAACACCTTATACAATTACAACCGACTATACAGTTAATACAACTAATGGTTATATTAATACCTCAACAGGTACTAGTTCTATTGGAGCTACTGATACTGTATATATTTCTTACTTATACCTCGATCCAAACCTCGTTGGTATAGACCAGACTTTAGGTTCTGGAAAAGCGGCTACACTTGAAGATGCTGGTGAAGTTGCAACATTAGTATATGCTACAGGCGTTTCAACACCTTATACATTAATGTGTAGCTTGTATTCAGATGCTAATGGATATATCACTACTGCAAATGGTGGTGGAACTGTAGTTGGTAAGTGTACAAAAGTACCTACAGCTGAAGATCCTGAACTCCATTTTAAGTTATTGGTATAGGAGGTAACTAACTATGTGGGCTACTAATATGGAAAAGAAAGAAATTAGAAAAGTTGCCTCTAAAGACGAGAGGTTGTTAAATCCAAAAGCATTCGGTGGAACAGATTCTACTGGTCGTGAAAAACATGCTTCCAAAGAAGATATGTTTAATAGCAAAGGCGAAATGAATGCATACGATAAAAAGGATGTCATTACTCAGCAACAAAAATTCGCCAGCTTAAGAGAACAATATAAGAAATCTGGTTCCTTTTATTCAATGGATGAAAAACAAAGAATTATGGAAGCAGCTTTTGGTGGTAACGAAGAAGAAAGAATGAGATTTGGAGCAGAAATGATTCCACTTATTCTGGATAGATTAGACTATGAAGGATTTATCCGTCAGGTCTTTAAAACTCACGAAGTTGCTCAAGGTCAAATTATATCATACGAAAAGGATATAAATGTTACCGCTCTTATTATCCAAGAAGACGGTCAGACAATTGAGTGCGTTGTGAAGGGTAATCGTGTATTCCCAGCTGAATTCTGGGTTACAGCATTCCCAAAAATTAATATGGCCGAAATTGCCAAACGTCAGTTTGACATCGTAGACCGTACTCATGATAAAGCTACATTCCAAATCATGCTTCAAGAAGATAGAAATGGACTCCGTGAGCTTTATCAAGCTTCTACTTTAGAAAACTCAAACATAACTATTTCCTCAACAGTTAATAAGTCTGTTCTTGAGTCACTACAGTATGAAGTAGAAAGACACAGATTAATTTGCGATAAGTTCCTCATGAATCGTGCTGAATTAGGCGATTTCAAGAGAAACATTAACTCTATGGATTACGATCCAATTACTTCCAGAGACATCTTGTTAACTGGTATTTTTGGAAACATCTGGGGAGTTAATATATTCGTATCTGCTGGTGTTGACGAAGCCGGTATCCAAAACGTATCTGTTCCAGAGGGCATGGTCTTTGCTGTAACCGAAGGTAGATATTTGGGTGCTATGCCAATTCGTATTTCTTTAACAATGCTTCCTGCTGATCAATTTGTTTTTGGAAAATTTCAGTATGGTTACTTGTTTGGTGAAATGATTGGTCAGGCTATTCTTAACCCAAGAGCAATTGCATGTGGTATTAAAACCGGTACAACAGTTCCTGCATGGATGTCTGCTTAATAATTTAGTAACAAAATAATTAAATACCCTTTGAAAAAAGGGTATTTTTTTATTGACAAAAATACTATTTGATGCTACTAATGGATTTATGAAGAAAAAAGAATGTAAATACTGTAATGCAACAGAAAATCTTGTTGAAGGAATTAGATTAGGTAAGAAGTTTTATTATCCTGTATGTATTGATTGTTTTTATTTATATCAACAGGATAAAACTTTAAAAAGAAAAAAAACTACATTAAAAAAATATGGTGTAGAAAATGTATCCCAATCTGAGGATATTAAAAATAAAATAAAAAACACTTCTATGAGTGTTTATGGATTTTCCAATGCATCACAATCTTCTTTAATTAAAGAAAAAAGAGAAAAAACTAATATTGAGAGATATGGAGGAAAGACACCAGCTTCTAATAAAAAAGTTAGAGATAAAATGAAAAAAACATCTAAAGATAGATATGGTGTAGAAAATCCAATACAAAATACTGAAATAAAAAATAAAGCAATTATAACATTAATTAATAAGTATGGAGTTGATAATATATTTAAAAGTGAAGAATTTAAAGAATCTATGAGGATTCTGAATAGGGAAAAATATGGTGTTGATTTTTTTACACAAACTAATGAAATGAAAGAAAAGTCACAAGACACTATGTTAAAAAACTATGGAGTTAAGTTTCATTCTCAAGATCCCACAATAAAAAAGAAAATGTGGACTACTTATAGAACTAATTATTGGGAAACATTTATAGTTACTTTAGCACAAAAATATATAGAACCTTTATTTGATAAGGAACAATATATAACTAATAACAACTTTTTATTAAATAAATATAAATGTTTACGATGTGGAAATACTTTAGACTTTGAATATTTAAATCCTCATAGAATAAATTGTATATGTACACAACATAGATCGTATTATGAAGATAATATAATAGATTGGTTAAAACTTAATAATATTTCTAATATTATTCCAAATAAAAAGTTTTATGAAAATGGAAAATTTAAGTATGAAATAGATATTTTTTTTCCTGAAAAAAATTTTGGTATAGATTTTTCTGGTATTTATTGGCATAGTGATAGGTATAAAGAAAAAAATTATCATCAAAATAAATACAAATATTTTAAAGAAAAAAATATAGAATTTATTCAAATTTTTGAAAATGAATGGGTTAATAAACAAGATATTGTAAAATCAATAATTCTGTCAAAGTTTGGATTAAATAAAAGAATATTTGCTAGAAAGTGTACTATAAAAGAAGTATCAACAAAAGATTACAAAGATTTCATGTTAAAAAATCATTTACAGGGATATATTCCAGCAAAAATTTTAATAGGATTATATTTTGATGATATTCTTATTTGTGCTGCATCTTTTAGTAAATATAGGTATATTAAAGAAGATTCATATGAAATAATACGTTTTGCAACTAAATTAGGTTATACAGTAATTGGAGGATTTGGCAAAATATTGAAATATTTTGAACTTAAGTATTGCCCGAATAAATTAATAAGTTTTATTGATGTAAGGTATTTTAATGGTAAAAGTTATATTGATTTTACTTTTGAAAAGTTAACAAATCCTAATTATTTTTATTTTAAAATAAAAGATGAAAGTTTAACACTTCATAGTAGAATTAAATTTCAAAAACATAAATTATCTTCTTTATTAGAAAATTTTGATGATAATTTATCTGAATTAGAAAACATGAAAAATAATGGTTTTGTACGAATATTTGATGCTGGTAATCTAAAAATGATTAAACTTTATATTTAAGTATCTTTTTTTCTGTCTTTTTTGAAAAAATACTTGACTATATTACATAGTTATATATTTATTAATATATATGAAATTTTAATTATTAATAATTATATTAAATGAGATAAATTTTTGAGAAGACCTCCCTTATTAACCTTTTTAACATTTAATAGGCTAGGAAATACTATACCTAGTCTTAGATCATTACTAGAATCTACCGATGATTTTGAATTATATCTATTAGATAATTTTTCTCAAGATAAAACATGGGATTATTTGAATTCAGTATCTGATCCTAGAATAGTATATAGAGAAAGATCTGATAAGAATATTGGTGGAGTTTTATTAAATAAAGCATTAATTCATAGGAAACCAGATCAAGATTGGTTTAATTATGAATATGATTGTTTTTTAATAACAATAAAGTTTATATCAATTTTTCAAGATATATTTGATAATGAATCAAATATTGCTGGTTTATGTGGTAATCTTCCTGGTATTATTCCTAAAGGTGTTGATGATACTCAACTTATTAAAGTAAATAATTATAGAATTTATAAATCTCATATAATGGGTTATTGTATGGGTATGAGATATGAAGTTATGAATAAGTTAGGATATCTTGATGAAGTAACATATGGAATGGATATGGATCTTTATTATAGAATTGATCGTATGTTACACATGAAAACAGGATATTCTTTAGATGCTCATTGTTTAATGGTAGGAATACCTACATGTGACATGTGTACTGCTGGGCAAAAAATTTGTTTAGGAGATAAAATTTGTACTAAATATTATTCAAGGGTTTTAAATGATTTTTATTCACAATATAATCCAGATATGGTTAAACGAGTAAAGGAAAGTATCAATAAAGATAAACTTTATTGTGATACTATTTATAACCCGAATACTTCTTTAACAATAGAAGAGCAAAAAGTAGCAAAAGAGAATATAGATAATTTTTCTAATATTTATAATAAATTTTTAAATACACTAAAAGAGAATATATGAGACCACCATTATTTACATTTTTAACGTTTAATAGATTAGGAAATACTTGTATTAGTTTAGAATCTGTATTACAAAGTCCAGATGATTTTGAAATGTATATTATAGATAATGGATCTAAAGATTTTACATGGGATTATTTAAATACTATTGATGATCCACGAATAAAAGATAGAAAAAGATTTGATAGTAACTTTGGAATAGCAGCATTAAATTACGCTCTCTCTTTTAGAAAAGAGGACCAAGATTGGGTAAATGTAGAACCAGATACCCATATACATAATAAAAATTTTATATCAGAATTTAAAAAAGCATCTGAATTTTATCCTGAATTTGGATATTTTTCTGGTATGCTCTATGGTGGTGATGTTCCACTTACTGTAATTTCTCATGATTATGTTAAAACAATGGTAGATACTTATCCACAAACAGTAATTCAAAGAGGACAGTACAGAGTTTGGGATAGTGGTGTAGGAATGACGGGTTATTGTTTATATATTCCATCAAATGTGATGAATCAATTAATGTTTTTAGATGAAGTATCTTATGGAGCAGATGTTGATTTAAATTGTAGAATTATGAAGGGATTGAAAAAAAAGGCTGGATTTGTATTTAATATTGGATGTTCTATGATAGGAACAGATTGTAAAATCTGTTTATCATATGGAAATATTTGCCCCGGTCAAAATATTTGTAATAAAATATATTCTAGAGTTACAAGTACTTTTATAGCAAAAAGAGGAACTTGGACAACTGATGTTATAAATCAAAGAATATCTGGTAAACTCCCATTAAAATGTGATTCTATTTTTGGACAACAAATATCAGATAGTGATAAAGCACAAAGTTTAAAAAATATAGAAGAATTAAAGAATATTTATGATGAATATCTTAGAACAATGGGATATCAAAAATGAAGTTGCACATTGGTTGCGGGTATCAACATAAAGATGGTTGGATTAATATAGATATAGAGAAATTTTCAAGTGTTGATATAGTTCATGATGCAAGAACTATATTTCCTTATTCAGACAATTCTATTGATTTTGTTTTTAATGAACATTTTATAGAACATATTTCGTTACAAGACGGCATTTCTTTTTTAAAAGAAATGTACAGAATTATTAAACCAAATGGAGTTATTAGAATAGCAGCACCTGATTTGGATGTTATTATTGATCAATTTGTAAATGATTCTTGGAGAGATGATTTTAAAAAAGCACAAATTCCTTGTAATACTCGTTGTGAAATGTTGGACATGTCCATGAGGGGTTGGGGACATTTGTATTTATATAACTATGAAGAATTAGAATATCGTCTTAAAAATAGTGGTTTTATAAACATATCACGAAAAGAATTATATAAAAGTGATTACCCAGAATTATGTAATCTAGAAACAAGATGGGCTTCTTTTTTAATTATTGAGGCGACAAAATGAAACTTGGAATAATGCAACCTTATTTTCTTCCATATATTGGATATTGGCAACTCATAAATTCTGTTGATGAATTTGTAATTTATGATAATATTAAATATACTAAAAAAGGTTGGATCAATAGAAATAGAATTTTATGTAACGGTAAAGATGAGTATATTACTATACCTTTAAAAAAAGATTCAGATTATTTGGATGTAAAAGATAGATACATTGCATATTCTTGGGATGATGAAAAAAATAAAATATTAAACAAAATAAGACAATACTATAAAAAATCTCCACAATTTTCTCAAGGATATACTCTTTTTGAAACTTGCATATCTTGCGAAGAAAGAAATTTATTTAAATTTATTCTAAATTCAGTTGAATTGATAAAAACATATCTCGATATTAAAACTCCACTTATAATCTCTTCAACAATTCCTTCAGATCAAAATCTACAATCTGAAGATAAAGTATTAGACATTTGTAAAGTAAGAAAAGCAACTACTTACATAAATGCCAGTGGTGGTGTAGAATTATATGATAAAAATAATTTCACCAAAGAAGGAATGGAACTCAATTTTATTAAATCAAACCAAATTACTTATAAACAATTTGATAATGAATTTATTCCTTGGCTCTCTATTTTAGATGTTTTGATGTTTAATTCAAAAGAAGAAATACAATCAATGCTAAATAATTATACTTTATTTTAGGATATATGAAATGTTTAGATGGAAAAAATTAGGACAAATATTCTCACCACAAACTGTAAACGATGGTATTGATAGACCTTGGATGAAGGAATATTCTCAATGCACAAGTACAGTATTTTTCGATAAATTTATACGAATATACTTTTCTTGTAGACCATTCAAAGATAAAGAAGGAGCTGTATCATATACGGCTTTTGTTGATGTTGATAAAAATGATTTAACAAAAATTATAAATATAGCAAAAGAACCCATTCTTCCTTTAGGTAGGCTAGGTACTTTTGATGAACATGCTGTTTATCCTACTTGTGTTATTAAGCGAAAAGATGACTTTGCTTTATATTACGCTGGTTGGTACAGATGCAAGTCTGTCCCATTTAATACATCAATTGGATTGGCAATCAGTAATGATGGTGCCTCATTTAAGCGGATTGGAGATGGGCCAATTATGGCTCCAAATATTAATGAACCTTTCGTTATTAGTGGCCCAAAAGTCAGAAGATTTAAAGAATATTGGTACATGTATTATTTAGCTGGAACTGAGTGGATATCAAACAATGGAAGCCCCGAAATAATATATAAAATAAAAATGGCTTCTTCAGAGGATGGGATAGAATGGGAAAGAGTGGGTCAAAATATTATACCTGATATTTTAGAACCAGAGGAGTGTCAAGCAGGTCCTGATGTATTTTATCATGAAGGAAAGTATCATATGTATTTTGCATACAGATACGGATTGGATTTTCGTGGAAATAATAGAGGTTACAGAATAGGATATGCCTATTCCTATGATTTATATAACTGGACAAGGGATGATGCTAATGTTGGAATAGGTTATTCTGAATCTGGTTGGGATAGTCAAATGCATCATTATCCTCATATATTTAAACATAATGATAAATTATATATGTTATATAATGGAAATGATTTTGGTAGATATGGATTTGGATTAGCAGTAGCAGAATAATGGATATTTCATATAAAATAAATAATTCTACTCAAAAAGATATCCATGATCATTTAGTTATTTGTGATACTTATTTTGATAATATTTTAAGTAGTAGAGTTAATTTAGATGAATTTTCAGAAAAAATTTATACCAAAGCTATTAGATTTGAAGCTTGGTATGAGAAAAAATTAATTGGATTAATTAGTGCTTATTTTACTAGTGATGTAATTGGATTTATTAATCATGTAGCTGTTTTTACTAGATTTCAAAGAAAAGGAATATCAAGAATTTTATTACAATCTTGTATAGATTATGGTAAAAAGAATAATTATAAGTTTATCCATTTAGAAATAAATAGTAAAAATAAGAAAGCTATGGATTTATATAAATCATTTAATTTTGTAGTATTAGAAACGTCAGATGATAATATAAAAATGAGGAAAGATATAAGAAATGGAAAGAGATTATAATATAGAATTTAAAGATACAAAAGATCATAAATATGCATATAATTTTGATTTTGATATTATGCATCCATATATGATTAAATCTTTTATGCCTTTTTTTACAGGAAACAATGTTTTAGAATTAGGTAGTTTTAAAGGAGAATTCACTAAATTATTATCCCCAATTTTCCCTCTTATTACTTGTATAGAAGCATCTAAAGAGGCTGTTTTAGAAGCAAGAGAAAAATTTTCATATCAAGTAAGAATACATAATAATACTTTTGAAGAAATAGAATTAATGGATACTTATTCTAATATCATAATGACTCATGTTCTTGAACACTTAGACAATCCAGTAGAAATACTTAAAAAAATAAATGATAAGTGGTTATCTGAAACAGGAAGATTGTTTTTAGTATGTCCAAATGGAAATGCTCCATCTAGACAAATTGCAGTTAAAATGGGATTAATTAGTCATAATACAGCAATTACTCCTGCAGAAAAAGAACATGGACATAGAATAACTTATACATTAGATACTCTAGAAAGAGGTGTAAAAGAAGCTGGATTAAAAATTATTCATAGATCTGGAATCTTTTTTAAAGCATTAGCTAATTTTCAATGGGATAGACTACTTCAAACAGATATTATATCTAAAGAATATTTAGATGGGTGTTATGCATTAGGGCAGCAATATCCTGATCTTTGTTCTAGTATTTTTTTGGTTTGTGAAAAAGGAAATTAGATGAAAAAAGTATTATTAGTATCTTTAGTTTACCAAGAAATTGATTTAAATATGACTCAAATGGAATCTTTATTTCCTTTAATTGATTTATTAGATATAATAGTTCTTGAAAATTATAGTAGCACTACAGAAGAAAAAGGAATTCCTTATTTTTTAAATTTGCTTAAAGAAAAGAAAATAAGTCAATATATTCTTTTTGAAAAGAATATAGGTGGATCTGCTTTTTTTATGTTTTTTATTGACTTTTTAAATAATTTGAAAAATTATGATTATATTGTTATTACTGATGGAGATGTTCAGGCTTTAAATAATAATTGGTTGTTTGAATCCATAATGATTATAGATAAAGCTGAAAATGCTTTTTGTTGTGCAGTTGATTATAATACTGATAATTTACCTATAGAATCCTTTCCAGAATCTAGAAATTGGATGCCAATTCCAATAGATCATGGATGGTATTTAGAATCAGCGACTGGTGGACATCTTTTGATGTTTAAATCAGAGAGTATAAATGATTTTGTAGTTTGGTTACAGGAGAATAAATTATTATTTATAGATGATAATATAAGAGGATTTTGTCACACAATCTTGAAAAAAAGATGGTATAAAACAAAATACAGCAAATGTAAACACCTTGTATGGGATTTATATCATGATAAAACACATCCATATACAATAATGAAAATGAAACCAAGAGAAGAAATATTTAGAACAGTAACTTTTTGTAATTATATTAAGCATAAATTAATAAATAATGAAATAATTTCCAATAAAATTGTATATAGAGAGGCTACTAGTGATAAATAAAAGATTGGTTATCTCTGAACCGGCAAGAGAATTTCATTTTACAAAATGGGAATTACCTGAATTTAAGAAACATTTTTCAAATGTGATTATGCATTATTATAATGAAGATCCTCAATTTACTCAAATAAAAAAAGATGATATTCTTTTTGTTTTTTTAAGTTTACCTCAATACCAAAATGTAGAATGTGATTTTAAATTTGGTATGATATATCCGGGATTTGGATTTCACCCCTTACATCATTTAGATCAAAGAGCTAGAATGAAATCTGTTATTTCACAATATTCTGCTGTATTCATGAATGATGGACCCTTATGGGAAAGTTTTAAAGATCTCCCAAATGTTTATAATACCCCATATGCCGTTGATTCACATATGTTTAAAAAAACAAGAGTAAGAACTAAATTTAAAAGAATTATTCAAGTAGCAAATAATGTTGCATGGCAGTATAAAGGAAGACATATTTCAGAAGCAGCAATGAAATTAATGCCGTATGAATGGGAATTGTTTCCTGAAAATAATAATAAAATGGGAGCAATTCCTTTTAATGAATTACCTGATATTTATCAGAAAGCAGATGGATTTTTAAATCCAAATATGATCGGAGATCCTCCGGGATATTGGGTTGACTGTAAATATACAGGAACAACTTTAGAAGCAGGTCTAAGTGGTTGTATAATATTTTGGCACGATTGTATGAAGTTAGGTAATGATTTTGAAACAGTTTTTGAAATATCTAGTAATCCAATAGAAATTGCAAAAAGAATACCAGAAATTATAAATTCAATAGATTTAGAAAAACATAGTTTATTAACATCGCAAGAATTTTATGAAAGATGTAATATAAAAAGTTCAGTTGAGCATAAAATAAATACTATACAAAAATTTATTTAATAGTAAAGTTATATGAAAATATTGTTATTAAATCCTCCTAAAGAAAAAGAAATAACTTTTGCTGTATTAACAGATTATAATACAAAAGCAAGAAATAATAATCCTCCATTGGGTTTACTATATCTTCATTCCTATTTATCACCATATCATAATGTTGATGTTGTTGATATGAGTGCAGAAGAACTTGGTATATTAAATATACATAATATACTTCTTAAATATAAACCTGATATAGTTGGGATTACTTGTGTTATTTCTAAATGGCCAACAACAAAAGAATTATCTAGACAGATAAAAATATTTAATAAAGATATAATTACTATTGTTGGTGGCGTAAATCCATCATTATATACATATGAAACTCTTCAATGTGAAGATATAGATTATGTTATTAGAGGATTTGGTCAAATTCCTTTATTAGAATTATGTAATGCTTTAGATAAAAAAGAAACTACTACTACAATAAAAAATTGTTGTACTAAAGAAACTTATAGATATCCTGAAAAAGGATGTTTTAATTTTGAAGATATAGATAAATATCCTTTTCCTAATAGAAAGATTGTTCCAATTGATAATTATAATATGCCTTTTTCTCCTAAAAATCCAACTACATCTATGTTAACAAGTTTTGGATGTTTTCATAAATGTCATTTTTGTCAATGTAGGACATTTACTCCTATTGTAATAAGAAAACCAGAATATGTAATAGATGAATTAAAAGAAGTTAAAACTGATGGTATTAAATCTGTTATTTTTCAAGATGAGCTTTTTACTATGTCTAATAGACGAATAACTGATATTTGTACTCCAATGATAGAAAATAAAATAGATCTTAATTGGGCTATAAGAGCTAGAGCAACTCATTTAAAACAAGAATCATTGGATTTAATGAGACAAGCTGGTTGTTTTAATATTCATATGGGTATAGAGTCGGGAACAGATAGGATATTGAAAAGAATGAATAAAAATATTACTGTTCCCCAAATAAAAGAATCTATAAAGGCAATAAAAAAAGCTGGGATGTCCTGTTCAGCAAGTTTTATGTTGGGTTATCCCGGAGAAACAAAAGAGGAGATACTAGAAACAATTTATTTTGCTGCAGAATTGGAATTAAATGTTTGTCAATTCTACATAACAATACCATCTCCGGGGACAGAGCTATATAAAGAATGGCAAGAAAGAACTGGATATAAAGGAGATGTATTTAGTCAATTTACAATGAATCCCGATAGTATTGATCTTGATGGGAATATAGCTTCTGATCTATTTACAAGAGAAGAAATGAATGAATTTGTTCAGCTAGGGTTTTCTAAAACAAATAATTTATATAAAATAAAAAATGATTAGGTAAAATTAATGACATCCTTTTATTCAAGAGAAGAATTAGAGTTATTAAAGTTTAAATCTTTAGGAGAAAATGTTTTATTAAGTAGAAATGCTTCTATATATTCTCCAGAAAAAATTAATATTTCTAATAATGTTAGAATAGATGATTTTTGTATAATATCTGGTAATATTAATATAGGTAATTATGTTCACATAGCTGCTGGATGTTATTTATTTGGAGAACATGGAATTATCTTAGAAGATTTTTCTGCAATTTCATCTCGAAGTGCTCTTTATAGTGGAACAGATGATTATACTGGGGAATTTTTAAGTAATCCAATGTGTCCCATACTATGTAGAAAAATAACAAAAGGACCTATTTTTTTAGGAAAGCATGTTTTAATAGGAACTGGAACAACAATTCTACCGGGAGTTTATATAGGAGAAGGAACTTCTGTAGGAGCGATGAGTTTAGTTAATAGATCTTTGAAAGAATGGAAGATTTATAAAGGAATACCCGCAAGAGAATATAAAGAAAGATTGCGAGGATGCTCTGAATTTGAAGAATTATTATTTAAAAAATAAAATAACATATGGTATAACACATGGAAAAATTTGTATTTCCTATATTAATAACAAAACCTCTTATTCCAGACATTAATATATATTTTAAATATGTTAAAGATATTTTTGATTCTAAAATGTTATCAAATAGTGGTAAATATCATTTAATTCTTGAAGATGATTTAAAATACATATTAAAAGTTAATAACTTATTAGTATTTAATAATGGTACTAATGCTTTAATGATAGCATTAAAGGGATTAAATTTAACTGGAGAAATTATTACAACTCCTTTTACTTTTCCAGCTACTCCACATGCCATTACTTGGAATGGATTAAAACCAATATTTTGTGATATTGATAATAAAACAATGAATATTGATGCTAATAAGATAGAATCTTATATAACTAAAGATACATCAGCTATTTTAGCTGTTCATACATTTGGTACTCCTTGTGATGTTATGAAAATAGAACAAATAGCTAAAGAACATAATTTAAAAGTTATATATGATAGTGCTCATGCTTTTATGACTGAAATAGATGGTGACGGAATTGGAAATTTTGGTGATGTTTCTATGTTTAGTTTCCATCCAACTAAATTGTTTCATACATCTGAGGGTGGTGCTTTAACTTTTAATAACGATACTTTAAAGGAAACTTATAAACTACTTAGAAATTTTGGGATAGTTTTTAAAGATGGTACGGAATCCGTAGAATTAGATGGTATTAATGGTAAAATGAGTGAAATACAAGCTGCTATGGGATTGTGTGTTTTAGATATAGTTGATAAAGAAAGAAGAAAAAGAGAATCTATTTCTAAAAGATATATTCATAATTTATCGGTAAAAAAAGGAATATCTTTCCAAAAGTTAGAATCTAATATAACTCCAAGTTATCAATATTTTCCGATAAGAATAAATAAAGAAGAATTTGGAGAATCTAGAGATGATGTATACAATAGATTAAGAGAATATAATGTTTTTGCTAGAAAATATTTTAATCCTTTATGTATTGATTATGATCATTATAAAGATACAAAAGGTGATTTTTCTATAGCTAGAAAGGTTGTTACAGAAGTATTATGTTTACCTTTTTATGGTGATTTAACTATGAATGATATTAATAAAATATGTTCTATTATTTTGGGTGAATAAATGTTAATTTGTTTAGATGAATCAATTGTATTAAGAAGAATAACTGAATTAGATACCGATTTTGTTTTATCTTTATTAAATAATGAATCTATTAAAAATAATTTTCCTAGAACTAAAGATATTACATTAAAAGATCATGAAACCTTTTTAAATAAATTATCTAATAAAAATCTTTATTGGATAATTGAAAAAGATAAAATACCAGTTGGTACTATATCTTTATATGATATTAATTATGATCATAAAAGAGCTGAATGGGGAAGATTAATGATTCTTCCTAAATATAGGAATCAAGATATCGGAAAACTTGCTTTAAAAGAAATTATTAATTATTCTTTTTTAAAGTTAAAATTACATAAAATTTATTGTTATGTAATGGAAAATAATGATATAGCATTAAAGATGTATCAAGATTTAGGATTTAAAATAAAAGGTATATTAAAAGATCATTATTATATAAATAATAAATATATAGATTATTATTTATTGGAATTACTTAATTAATGTATTATCTGTTTTTAATAAATTTAAAATATCTTCAATAGAAAAAATATTATTATTTTTATATAATTTTTCATAAATAGTTTTAACAAATTTATATTCATTTTTATAATCTACAGTAAAATGTATATTTTTAAATGGATTATTTATTCCACAAGGAAATGTTATATATTTATATTTTTGAGGATTTCTTTTAATAAAAGTAGTAACATGTTCTAAATGACCCTTTTTTTCTTCTAATGATCTAATTTTATCAATTTCTCTATTACTATCATGTAAAGCAGTAGATCTTATTATTTCTACTCCTATTCCTATTGGAATTTCTCCCATATCCATTAAATCACATTTTTCAAAAAGAGCCTCTTTTATCATATTATCTGCATGATAAGGATCAATTAATGGATTATCTCCTGTAATTCTAAGAATATAATCAGGATTATATAATTTTTCAATCATAAGGAATCTTTCAAGAACATTTTCTTCAGATCCTGTAATTACAGTACAATTCATTTTATAGGCTAAATCTACTATTACTTCATTTTTTTTGGTATAACTTGTTGCAATAATTATATTATTAATATTTTTAATTGCTTTAACTCGATTTATTACATGAGCTAATAGAGGTTTACCGCAGATGGGGAGCATTGATTTCCCTGGTAATCTAGATGATCCCATTCTGGCTTGTATTACTGCAGTAACCTTTAGTTTTTCATTCATTTATATCACAATCTACAATAAATTCATTCTTATTTTTGGTCACAGGAACCAATATTATATACTGTTTAGTTCGTCCACAACACACAAAAGTATCTTCCTGACCCCTATTTAGTTTACATTCCATACAATTCTGTAATGTTTTAATATTATTCATAATATTGCCTTTTTATACAAAAATTTATTTATCTGTATAAAAAATAACATATTATAAGGAATTTTTAATGTTCTATTATATTAAATTTATCTTAAATTTATAAGAAAAAACACCATTATTATAATAAATACTATATTTAAACAAATGAAATAGGAGATGAATATGAGTAACATTAATTTAACACCAGATCAGGTTCAAAAATTAGGAAATCATTTACAAAAAGAGGCAGAAAACGACTTTGAAATACGTCCAATTGTTCCTCAAACAACTGTAAGTGAGGCTCTTAAACGTGTTATTCCTGATGAACCTATGGAAACAGGAAAACAAAGTTTAAAAGATAGGATTAAAGATTTGGAAGCAGAATACAAGGGATCTACAGTATCTGTACCAAAAGATTCTTTAAAGAAATCCTATTTAGACGAAATGGGTAGAGATACCTTTTATGTAAAAAATATTTCTGGAAATCACGTAGCTATTTCAGAATTAGAGTTTACTATTAAAAAAGGAGCAGTAGAAAATCTGCTTGAAGTAGCTTCTTTAGAAGATTGTTATTCTTCAAGAGATTTAAAAAAGTTAATGAATGGATATGCTGGAGACTCTCCTGCATTGAAAAGAATTACAGAAGAAGAATATGCTGATGAAATGGAAAAGGCTATTATATCAAAAAAGAAAATTGAAGTAGTTAGACAACAAGAATCAATTAAACAATATCAAAACCAAAATGGACAAAATCAGAATAATCAAAACCAAAATAATCCTTTTCAGAATCCAACTCCTAGAGTTGATAAAGCAGCAAAGCTTAGTTATAAAGTTATTGGGCAACTTGAGAAATTACGTTTGTCAACTGCAGTTGATCCAGAAGATTCAAAATTTGGAATTAATTCAGCTCAGTTTATTCAATGGATGTGGCAAGAAGTTCTTTCTGATGAAGAACTAGATTATATTCTTGGTGATCCAATGGCAACAAAATTTCCAGATGTTAAATATGCTGCTATAGAAAAGAAGACTATAAAATAAGAAGGACTAAATGTTACGATTAGTTGATATTATTGAACGAACACAAAACTATATTTTATTCTATACTTCAGAAATAACAGAAGCAGACGCTACTGTTTATGTTGTGTTTGATACATCTACAGGAGCATCATATAGTGTTGGTTTAACAGAAGATTATTATGCTTGGAGAGCAACATCTATAACAAGTACTGGAGTTGATGGTGCTTATTATATAATTAGTAATTCTAATATATATCCTTCTTATTCAGAAACTATTACTAATTATCTTTATTTAAAACCAGCATTACTTACAACACTTACTTATGCTGAATATAATATTCTTCAAAGTGTTTTAATTCGTTTAGATTTGGTTAGAAGAAGATTTCCAAATCCAGGTTTCGTTGTTAATTCAACTAATAGTATTGGTCAAAATGGTAATGTATCATTTTCTGGTGGTTATGAAAAGAAAATGACTGTATATGAAATATCAATGATGATGGCATCTACTATTGTAGAAGTAAATGCTACATCTCCTACAACATCATTTTGGCCAACATATACTTCTGATATAGCTACAAGTCCTTATATTGCTTATTCTAGTAATACTACAAGTATTCCTTATGATATGGTTGAATTGGCTTCACTGGGTACATTTATTAGATGTTTATGTGCTTGGGGTATTCTTGAAGTTGATTTAAGTTTTCAAGCAAGCGATTCTGGATTACAAATTACCTGGGATAGAGCAACTCATGCTAAAGGTTGGTATGATTCTCTTTTGAAAGATTATACTGATCAAAAACTATTATTCAAAATGAATTATGCTAATCATGCAGGAGTTGGTGTAGGTACATATGCTTTTCCTTCTGTATCTATTTTTGGAACATTATTAAATAATGTTACAAGTGGAGGAACTTTAGCTTATACTTCTATTATGGGTCTAAGTGGAAGAGGCAATGTACAAATGTAAAATAACAGGAGTTATATGATATGAAAAAATGTAAATATTGTGGGAAAGAAAATAATTTAGTTATTAGTGAAAGAAAAAATAAAGGAACATCAGAAGAAAAAATAATATATAAAAATATTTGTTATGATTGTTCTAATAAGAGAAAATTAAAAGGTAAATGTAGATATTGTGGGGTTACAGAAAATTTAATGACTAGATTTGTCATGAATCAATATTTAAAAGAACCAAAATTAATAATACAAGATGTATGTAGAAAATGTTTTGGAGATTTAACTAGAAAACATACAATTGGAAAGATACATTCTGATGAAACAAAAAATAATATAAGTATAAGTGTGAAAAAATGGCACCAATCGGAAGAAGGAAAAAGAAAACACAAAGAAAGTCAGAAAAATAAAAAATTTAGTTTAGAAGGAAAAGAAATATTAAGACAAAAAGCTATATTACAATGGAAAGATCCTGAATTTAGAATTAAGAAATCATTGCTTTCTAAAGAACAATGGAATGATTCAAATTTTAGAGAATTAATGAGTAATAATATATCTAAAAGATTAGTTGAATATTGGAAAAATTCAGATTATAAAGAAAAGATGATAAAAGTGTCAAAAGAAACATGGTCTAATTTCGAATTTAAAGAAAAAATGTCAATTTTACATAAAAATCGTCTTAGAGACAACAATCCTTTTGATAATAATGGATTTATAAAAATTTCTAAACCAGAACAAAAACTTTTTGATCTTGTTAAAATATTATTTCCATCTGCTGAACAAAATAAATCTATTAAAACTAAAGAATCTAGAAGATTTCCTGATATTCTTATTGAAGATTATAAACTTATTTTTGAGTATGATGGTAGTTATTGGCATAAGTCAGAAAAAGATGATAAACGTAATAAAGAATTACAAGATGTTGGTTATAAAATAATTCATTATATAGATAGAATACCAGATATGAAGGAATTATTTAATGATGCAGATAAAATATTGAATAGATAATATGAAGTAATTTAATTTTATAGGAGCTTAAAAATGGCATCAACACATGTAGGAGACATAAAATTTACTGGTGAATCAGGAAAAGAAGGACTTATGTATGAATATACTTATCCAGGCTTAGTACTTGTAGGATATAAACTTCTTCATACTGAAACTATGCCAGCTAATTTTACTGCGGGTAATAAACTTTATTATGAATATACAACACAATCTGGTGATGGTGAAAATTGGGTAACAGTTAATTCAATAACAGTTGTATAATAAAATTATATAATTTTATTATTTTTCTTAGTAAATAATAAGAGGAAGACATGTCTAAACAAAATTCTGATAAACCAATTCAAAATGATTTTTTTGGTAATCTATTTAAATCTGTTAATATTAAAGATTTTTTAGATGACGAAATTAATAAAAAAAGAATAAGAAGCGGTGCTGCTCCTATGGATATACCACCAGTAGCTCCTATCGAGGGAGCTGCTGGTCCAGCTGTTGGAGGAATGGGTTCTCCAGCACCAGGTGGTCCTCCTCCTATTGGTGGAGCTGCTCCAGGTGGTCCTCCTCTTCCTATTGGTGGAGCTGCTCCAGGTGGTCCTCCTCCTGCAGCACCCCAACCTTTACCAATACAAAATGCTATTCCTGAAGGTATTCCCCAAATGGGACCAAAACAGGATAATGCTACTCAAGATAAAATAAACACTATTTTTGAAACCGTTTCTCAATTAGAAGATGAAATAAGAGAATTAAAACACGAAAAAAAATTAAAAGATCTTGAAGAATATGTTTATTCTAATTTAGAAGATTTAAAGAGAATAGTAAATGATTTTAGAGATAAAAAAGTTCCATTAAGAAGTGAATATGATACTGAGGGTGTGTATAGAGAAAAATTATATGGTTTAGTAACGGAAGTTTTAGATAAACATCTTCCTGAATTATTTGAGGAAATACCAGATTATAGTTTTATAGCAACACAAATTAGTAGAGTATTTGAAGATGGAACAGTTTGTGATGCAACAGTTACTTTAGGTATTACTGTTTCACGAGATGGAAATAGATATGATTTTAAATGTGAAGTATTTATTGGAAATGGTTTAATTCATATGCCTTATTATATTTCAAGAGGTCCAAGAAATATACCATTAACAAAAGATGCAATTCAAAGAGAATTAAATTCCTTTTCATATAGAAAAATCAATATAGATACACCATATGAAAAAGAAAATATATATAATAATGTTGGTGAAAATATTTTAAAAAGACAAAATCTTCAAAAAGAGTATGACAGTACTATGAGTCAAACAACTCAAAGTACTCTCCCAGCTAAACATAAATGGGAAACACAACAAAGAACACCTTATAATATTTAAAATTAAAGGAATATATGATGAAAAATGATAATATTTTTTCTACAAAAGATTTAGTTAGTGCTACATATATATCATATAATGGGGTTAAATTTTCTTCTCCTGGTTATGATCTAGAAACAAAATGTTGGATATTTGAAAATCCAGATAAATGTCAAGAATTGGATTTTGAACTAAGAAACGGTGATACTACTGTTGAAGCAATTCGTTGGGAAAGTACACGAAGACTCTTATTGGGTATGGCTAATAAAAATAAAATTAATAGATAATATATTTTATTGAATCATGAAAAAAAGAAATAATGATTTGGAATTCTTTTTAAAAAAATTACAAGTTATTGAAAAAAAATTAAATAATATTGATTCAAAATTAAATGATATATCTAGGCTATTAAATAATAAATCAAATGATCCTATAATTCATAAGATACAACAATGGTCACAACTGAGCGAAAAGTAGAGAAAGTTAAATGGGTAAATTTTGTTATTCCAGCATCTCTCTATGAAAAATTAAAAATAAAAGCTTATTCAGAGGGTTTTTCTGTTTATAGTTTAATGAAATCTTTAGTTATCAGTTATTTAAATGATACTATTGAAATAAAATAATTAAAAATTTTTGTAAATAGAAATAAAATATAGAAATAATTAGAGAAATATAATAAGGAAATACTAAATGGCTATAGCGGATAATAGACTTCTTTGTTTAAACTTTGAACAGAATTTATGGGATGCTAGTGATCAGCATAATAATGCTTATTCTAATAATCCAATATATATTGAAAGAGCAACAAATAATTATGCAATTACTAATGCTGCAATAACTGATAATATTCTTTATCTTCCTTTGGATAGTTTTAGGCATGATGCATTTACTGTTGCTTTTTGGTTTAATACTCCCTCTACTAATTCAGCAGATATAACCGTTCATTTTGGTGAATGGTGGCTAAATGGATATTGCTATCATATTCACAACAATGGTATAACTATACCAATGCACATGCCAGAAGGATATACTGATTATCAAATAACTGGAACTATTCCTAATAATGAATGGCATCATATGACTTACACCTTCAATATGGTCTCCGGTGCAAGTCCTGATCATGGTGGAACAATTACTGCCTATCTAGATGGTGTACTTTTTGGATCTTGTACTCCAAATTATTGGTATCCTTCAATTGAGGGTGGACCTGGTGAATTTCGATTTTTTAATTCAAGTTGGATTGGATCTATTGATTTACTTCAATATTGGGATAGAATTTTAACAACTGAAGAAATAGCACAGTTACCTGTATATACATATTCTTATTCAAATCCAACTATAACAGAAACTTTAACATCTACTTTGAGTGAATGGCCTTGTAATGAAGGAACAGGAACCACTATTAATGATTCGAATAGTATTAATGATTTAATAGATGTTGCTGATTTAAATTGGGTTACCGGTCATTCTGATAATAGTTATGCATATGATCCCTATTTAAATTATGTAGATGCACAATCCGTTACAATAAATTCTGATGGTGGTTTGAGTCTTGCTTGGTGGGTTAAAGTTCCTTCTGGGCTATCTAGAAATGGTATTGGAGCATTATTTAGATTTAATGGTGGTGCATTATATATACATGGTTCTTTTGTTAATACAAATAGAATAACGCATGGAATTAATGGAGGACAAACCTCTACATATATTTCATTAGATGAGTGGAATCATATTGGACTTGTTTTAACAGGAACAACCTATCAATGGTACATTAATGGTTATGCTGATGTTTCTGGAAGTTTTTCATATGATTTAACTACATTAAATAATTTGCAATTTGGTGGATTTGATGCGGGTGCTATTTATCAGGGATATGTAAACACGGTTTATTTATGGAATACAGCAATTACCCAGAGCGATATTATTTCAGCAATGGAATTACCAGAAGAAATTCCTCCTACACCAACAAACAGAAATGGTATTGTAATTATTATAGCTAATCATTAGGATAGAAAATGCCGAGATTTTGTAAATGGAAAGCCAATACTAAATTGCATGGATATAGTGCATCAATAATTAGAGGACCACATCCTTCAAAATTTGTGGGTTTTTCTAATTCTGGTCCTTTACAAAATAGTAGCTTTTTCATAATCTCTTCTTTTATGCAAGATCCAGATGATGATGCATATGATACTACATATAATGCTGAAGCACTTGCAGCTATTGGAGTTAATACAATATTTGCATGTAGTATTGAAACAGCACAAATGGCAAGTAAACTTGAAAGATGGAAAGATAATGGAATATATATTTTTTTAGATTTAACTACTTATTCTGGTCAAACAGTTTCTTGGGCATTAGATTTTTTAGGATCTAATCCTACATATAATAGTACTATTATAGGATGGATAACTGTTGAAGATGAATCTGATGGTAAATATAATCTTAGTGATGCTTGTTCACCTTTAGTAGTATTAGCAAATGCTACTACTGCTAGACAAACAGATCCAACCAGACCTCTTTCTTGTACTTATACTGGTGCTATGGTAAGATCAGAACCAATGGAATGGTATCATCCCGAAGAAGTATTAAATCAAAATAATACAACTGGAACTTATCAAGGAGATATGGACGCATATTCAGAAGCACCAAATATTTGTTTGTTTGATAAGTATCCAATGACAGGAGAATTATATGCACCAGTAGATCCTGAGTATTCTACAGATAGTGAAGGTAATCCTGCATATTATGGGGGAATGTGGGTAGCCGGTAGAACTATTGATGGTATTCGTGCTAATATCTGGAGAGTTAATGAAGAATGTCCTATTATAGCTGCACTAGAAGATGCAAATCCCTGGGAAGAAGATGCAGCTAGGCACACAGGACCAACACCAAGTCAATTAAAACAAATGGTTCAAATGTGTATTGTTCACGGTGCGAGAGGTATTTTATGGTTTGGACATACATGGGGAAATGATGGTAACGGAAGTCCTGGTTCGTTTAATTCTTTAACAGCGGCTAATCAATATCAAATAGCAGATAAAATGGCAGCACTTACTGAAATTCATGCGTGGGTTCAAGATTTAGCACCAGTATTAAATTCCCCTACTCTTGGAACAATATACTATGGGGGGGATAATTATCAGCTAGAAGGTAAAGAGTTATTACCTAGTGGATACTCTGTAGTATCATCAACAG
>Ga0172380_10001170_pt1 | contig 46300 bp, 70 predicted proteins | sample Leawe162metaG_FD_119747 | JGI IMG/M metagenome (GOLD analysis project Ga0172380, IMG submission 119747) | Leachate microbial communities from a municipal landfill in Southern Ontario, Canada - Leachate well 162 metaG | ecosystem: Engineered > Solid waste > Landfill > Unclassified | place...
GTGATGCGCACAGCGCGGGTTAGGGGCTAGGAAGGACCCAAATTTAATAGAGTAAAAGACTTAGTATATATAAAGTTTTTAACAGGTTGAGGAGTCGTTAGGGACGTCCTAATGACTGTAATCGTGCGAAATAAGTGCGTGAATAGATCTCCTGCGCTTTCTCCATTAATTTCCTTTGAACATCGGAACTAGCTAATGCTCCATGTACACTCACAGATTTAAGTGTAGTAGGTCTACCTTCTTTAGCATCATCCCAAGCAAATGAACTACTGTTATAATTACCAAAGGCTTTAACCCTTGCACGGCTACTTTCATTCAGGAAGATAAAAGCATCCCGCATAGTTACTTTCTGACCTTTTCTCACCTCTACAGTCGTTCCTACCACAGTATCACGTGTTTTACCAACACTGAAATTTCCCTTACGGTCCACCCTTTGACGAAAACGATTATTGCTTGTAGTGCTTGCTGTTACCTGTGTAGGATTAAATTTCACCATAGGAAAGGTGACTATTGATGTTCTTAATTTTGAGGTAAGATTAGCAGCACTGGCCTTTAAGACGAATATTCCAGGTCGTACATCACCTGCAGATAGATTGTATGTTGAAGTGATCTCTCGGATTGCTTGGGTTTTCACTTGAGCCATTGTCTCATTAATTGCCCGCATAGAGGCTTTTTCAATATCCTGACGCTTGAAGCCGGAAATATCAATTTTATCGCTTGTGAGTTTTATACGTGTTGTTACTGCCATATTCTAAAGGTAAGTGTTTATAGGTTGGGACAAAAGCGTCTACAAAAATTATATTGACAATCAACGCTTTGAAATTTTGTAGACCAGTGTAGACAATTTTGTAGACGCTGAAAAGCTTATGGTTTCTCGATTGTCTACAGTATTATATTATTTAGAGAGAAAAACTAATAATAATAATAACATGCGCACGCACACACGCGCACACACGCATGCGCAAAAGGGGTGTATCTTCATTTCGTTTTGTAGACAGTTTTGTAGACAGTTTTAAAATTTAACTTTACATTTTAAAATCCTCATTTATAGGTATTTATCAAATCATTTGTTAAAAAATACATGTTAAAATGTCTACAAAAAGGAAAAAATAAACCATTTCTTATTTTATAAAAAGGGGTGCGGGGTTTTGAAAAAAGAGTTAGATACACTCTTTTTGTACCAACGAACAGGCTAAAAAGATAAGGCAGCGAAGGAATATGGCTAAAATAAAGGAGTTTGCTAGACGCGGAAATGATCTAATTTAAACCTTTAAACTATTTTGCATTGATCATTGAGTCATTTATGTGATTATACGTCACAAAAAAAGCTGTTTTCGTGACAGAAAACAGCTTTTAAATTACGTTTATATGGAAAAAAGTGACGTATCTAACGAAAAAAGACGCCTATGTAGGGCGCCTTTTTTATCTTTTAAACGAATATTCTATTGAATTAACAGAGTTTGACCGGATTAAATAACCATTCAGAATGGTATTTAGTACGCACTTTACCAAAAGGTTTCCAGTCCTGATACTGTGACTCCAGCGGTTGGATAACGATAGCCTCAGGGGTTATGAAATCCAGTTTAATGCTGAAATCCTGGTAAGTTAATACCATTGGATTTACAGGTACCAGGGAAACATCGTCGATGACGACGACATTAATTCGCTTTTCGATTTTAGCCTGGTTTGAAGCTATAAAAACCAGTGGCGCCAGGGACATACCCAGAGCCAGGATCACTATGTATTTATTCATACAGTATTAAAAGTAAGTCATCGAAAATATATTTACTATCGTTAATAAATAAACTTATAAACAGAAAACCCCCGGGCTGCAATCCGAGGGTTTTTCATGGCTAGAAGGGTGCTAAAGAAGAGTTTTAAATATCATTTGGCATATCAGGTAGATCAACTGTTTTACCAGCAAAGGTGTGTGTACAGTCACTCAGGAACTGAATACGACCATCTTTAATAAATACATGGCAAATATTTTTCTTTTGATTTTGTGGCCAGGGATTTGATTTATATTTCTCGAAATTTTCTGCGGTAATTGGAGGATCCCCACTAGTCCATGTATGCAATAGACTAGGTGAGAATGTTGGCCTTATAAGATCACCATTCCATGCCCACTTTGCGCCTTTTTCATTTTTAAACTGTGTAAAAACACTATGCTCAGAATTGCATCCGGGACACCAATAATGAAAGATGCCAGGACCGCGCTCTATTTGTGCCGGGACTAACTTCATGGAATAATTTTAGTTTGGCGTTTCAGATACCAGCGTACAATAAAAAATACCAGAAGCAAAAATAATGCGGATCCGAATCCCCATAAAAATACACTACTCCCAGGATCGCGGCTTTTAGCCAGCTCCTTACCATTAACCGAACGAGCGGTTTTAGCCTGGGCTTTTGTATGTGTAGTTCCTCCACTGGCCGAACTCGTGGCCGTTGCTGTATTTTCTAATATAGTTTTTTTTGTATGTACGTTTAGTTTTTGAGGCTTTAAGGTACCCGTGGCAGTTATTAGGCCAGTTTTTGGATCCTTCCGGACTTCGATAACCTGGTCTGCAGTTTCTGATCTGATCACCTGGCCACTATCTAAACTTGTTGGTGTTCCGGATACTGTTATAGTAGATCCCGGCACATCGAGAGAGCCTTCAGTTTCTTCGGTAATAGTTCGGGTGGCCACAGAGGTAGAAGTGGCCACGGCTGAATTTGTGGACACTGTGGTAGTAGTAGTTTCTGTTTTCTCTTTCTCCTTTTTTTTAGAGAGATTTTTTTTAAGAGATCCGCAGCTAGTTACTAGCAGCGCCAGTATCAGTACTTGTAGTAGTTTCATTGGTAGGTGGTTTATTTGAAAATTTATCTATAAGTTTTTCAGCTCCATTTATAGTGAGGGCAGAGGCGGCAAAAAATAAAAGTGCGTTAAGTACTTCAGGTAAAAGTTTCCAATCACTTTTAATAAAGGCCCATATTGCCCAGGCTACGACTAAAGGACTTACCAGGAACATAATAACCCAGAAAGCAGCCATTTTTTTGCCACTTGCTCCATCCTTTGTGTTATCAAGGGAAGACCTAAGCCATATAAAGAGATTAAATTTATTCACTTTTAAGATCTTCGTTAAAGTTTGGAGAGCGTGGCGTTAAGGCAGCCGGTATAGTTGGAGCGCCTTTAAAGCCGGGTATGCTGTTTTCTAATATCTGAATCCGGTACTCACTTAAGTTTAAACGATTTTCGAGTAACGATTTTACCATCTTAATGTCTGTTTTTATGTCTAAAATAAACGCGGTGCAGGTTATAATGCCCCCAGCGATTAATATTACTAGGCCTAGAGGCATTTTAGTGGAACTGGAGATCTCGTTATTTCTCATAGAGGTTTTCGGGTTGTAATTGGTTTAATTGTGATCAAAAATAAACAAACTGCCTGTTAAAAAAAGTGCCTCAGAATTGGAGTTAGGAGCATTTTATTAACTATGTGAAATCGGACGAGATCTTACTGTTTTTAGAGTTTTTTTTGTTTCTTTGATAAAACCTAATAAACCAACCCTATGAATAAATTATTAAAAGCTCTGGCGCTGGCCAGTATTGTAACTTTTAACTCATGTAGTCCTAGCGACGTAGTAGACGCTGAAGTAAAAAAGGAAATGCAGAATATTGAGAACCAAGTAGCGGCTGACGCCGAAGCTCAGTACGAAATAGCCAAAAGAGGCGGCGATAAGATGCAAATTTATGTGCAGGCCGGTATGGTGGCTACGGCATACCTACAAGCAAAAGACGAACCTAATTATAATAAGTGGCAGAAAATTGAAAAAGAGGCTGCTATTGCGGCCGGAATGTCAGACGTTGCACCATAACTATCCCTCATCACCAACCTGGTAGAGGGTAGACCTCAACTCAAGTTTGACTCCAATGGCTTCACATAACATTAGTAGGTTATCGAGCTTCGGACCAAAATCGCCGTTTAACATACGGTTAACTGTTTGTTGCTGCCAGCCGCATTTTTCTGCAGCTTCGGCCTGAGTAATATTGTTTTTTTCCATGTGCGATTTTATGCCATCTAAAATCTTATTCCTTACGGAAATTATTTTCTTTTCGTTCATGTGATTTATTTTAAATTATTAATAAAAGCCCCCCTTTGTGGGGGGCTTTTGATTTTACATTAATCCCTCATCTGCAAAACTGAAGTAGTTATCAGTGGTGTAAATAATATGGTCACTGATTGCTATTTCCAGTATTTTTCCACCTTCTACAATTTTTTTAGTCATAGCCTTATCCTGTTCACTAGGAAGAGCAATACCGCTAGGGTGATTATGACTTAAAATTATTGCACTTGCATTAGCTAATAACGCGTATTGAAAAATAATACGGTTATCAACTAAGATGGCTGACAAGCCACCTACATTAGTTTTAACCCAACCAAGAACGTGCATAGCTCTGTTAAGTAACAGGATAACAAACTCTTCATGATGTTCAACTATTTCAACATCGTAAATACTTTTAAGTACTTCGTTTGCTGCAAAAGATGAACTAACTTTTAATCTGTCTTTTGCTTTAACCTTTGTGCGGTAGCTGATTGCTACTTCAGACAGGTTTGGGGACTTTTCGATTTTCATTGTTTTTGCTGCCGTGTTTATCCTGTTGCCGCCAGTTTTATAAGATTATACTGTAAAGATAATACAACACTAGTGTTGTTGCAAATTTATTTTCATTTTTATGAAAGATTTAACATTTACCCCAAAAAGCAAGCTTGGGCTGAGGTTTAAAAAAAAGGCCTGGAGAGATCCAGGCCTTTAATAGTAGAAGTGATTTTAGATGAAAAATTAAGCTTGCTTTGTTTCAAGCATTGTAACACGGCTTTCAGAGAGCCATGTGCTTGGAATTTTACCATCTTTAGCCTGTGACTCTATGCAAATGGTAGTTTCTCCATGCGCGTACTCACATACAGCGGTAACGGTTCCTTCTAAACCGCTAACAGAATCTTGTGCCTTACATCCCAGGCGGGGGTCTTTTACTTTTTCTCCCATAATTTATTATTTGTCCTGGTAACAGATCCGGGTACCAGGTAACCGGTTATTTTAATCAATGTAAATAAATGGAGTTCCTTTTGGTGTGACCAATTCATAATCAGTCTCTACAAAATCTTCGCCGTGCATTTCCCGAAGCTCTTCTATAGGTCCAGCATCGTCGTCGTTATCCTTATGCGCATAAACGTCCCACTCTATAGTATCAACGTTTAAACGCTTACCGTGGCCATCGTCGGAGACTAAAGCATACGCATGTTGTTTCCTTTGTTCTGGAGTTAAGCTGTCAATAAAGGCAGCGATATCGTCCCAGGTTGCATTTTTTTCTGAATCTATTCCCATAACTTAATTTATTTTTTCGATTACTAATTTTTGATAAAAATCCCAGCCGCCTGTTTCATTATTCCAGGTCTCTAAACATTCATCAGGCGTGAGGTTTGCCATGTTTACAAATTTTCCGATATAGATCTCCTGGTTAAAATCTGTATCAAGGATCTCTCCGGATTCGTGAATCCAAAGTTTTTGAAGATCCTGACCCTGGTCCTTTAATGAGATTATTTTAGCGGTTGTTTGCTTTAACCAATTTTCAGCTTCAGCTGGCGTAGGAAACTTAAGAGTTTTAAACCGTGAGACCTTTTGTGTCTTTACCCCCTCTTCAGTACTCAGTTCTATTAACTGATCACCATTACTGCGAAAGTGATTTTCTTTAGTAGACACTTCGCTGTTTGCTGCCATAGCGCGACCAAGTTCAAAGCAAACAAATTCAAAATGTTGTTTTTCATTCCAGGCTCCAGATGCGTGAGCTGCTTTAATATTACCAACTAAGGCCTGCACGAAAATATTAGTGAGTACTTTTACACCTGCAGGTGTTGGCTGATCATTGGCCAGATAACTTTTTTTATCTAACCATGTGTCCTGATCAGGAATGATCAAATTAAAATTGACTTCTTTTAAGGCTGGTTCAGGACCATCCTTTGTGCTAACTACTATTTCTGCTTTTGCTGCGAAAATAGCATTATGCCAGCTTTCTTTTTTTTCAGATGTTTTCATATTTGTTTTTTTTTGATTAATTATTCCAGTCCCATTCTGAGGCCTTACCATCAGCAATATCAAAGTAAGACTGCTTAAAATTTATTCGCTCGTGTATGCTTAAACTTTTATAATACCCAATGCCCATTTCCAAGGCATACCACATAACGGAGTCTTCTAAGTAAACCGTTTCGCCATTTTTAAAAGTTTGTAGAAATTGCATTTTATAAAATAATCAGCCGGTATAATCCGGTAGTTGTTCTAAGTCTTTTTGAGTGTATTTTTTTTCGATTCTAATAGTAACTTCTATAACTCCATCCGGATAGTCATTCAAATCAGCGGCTTCCAACTCGCTAACTATATTATTCATTGAGGTATCAATTAAATCTTGTTCTCCGCTACCCCAATCCAGGGTAAATGTTTTTACTTTTTCCATTTATTTTATTTTATAGATTTAATCTTCAATCCAGGCGCCGTGTCTTTTACATTGTCTACAGCGCCAAACATGACCTTCATATACACCGCCGTTATGCCAGTGTATTTCATGGCTTGTAGTTTTTTGGCAATCGCTGCAGAATATACGAGCATCATTAGGAGCGTTGGCCGCCTCTCGCATTAGCCTTAAAATAACATCGGCTGCAGGTTCATTACTATCCTGACCGGCTTTATGATAACTTGATGCCATGTGATCTGCTACAGTTGCACCATACTTTTTTACCAATATTAAAAACAGAGGCTTATACTGTGCATTAAATGCTTCAGCTTTACGAGCGTTGTCTTTCATAAATGCCGGCATAGGGAATTCAGCATCGCTGGTAATTTTTTTAAATAGCTGTTTAATGCCTGCTAAGGCGTTTAGTTTTTCCATTTTATATACGATCTAAAGCCACGGCTAGGCAGATAAATTTTAAACCTTGGGCGACGCACTGAGCGTGGCACATAAAAGAACATGCAGATGTCAACGATTATAAAAATTACTGCGGCTATGGTGTAAGTTTTCATTTTCTAATTTTTAATTTAGTTAATGGCGGTAAGCCTATTTTCAATCTTGCCCTCTCTCGCTTAATGGTATTATTTCTCTTTACTCTTATTTTTTCTACTACTTCAGGGTTTGTTTTAGTGACAGGAATGTTACCTTTTTGAAATTGATGTTTTTCTCCGCCAGGAACAGTCCAACCCTTAACTCCCTTCATTGGATTAGCTGGTTTGGCTGAAGTGGCCAGCTGAGATATTTTATCCCGGTTATTATCGAGAAAATTTGTTTCCTTTTCTAAATTCAACTCCCGGGCTTTTCTAACCAATGTGCGCCAACCTACTCCTAACTCTTTTGCCAGATCTTTATTAAACGTAATGGCAAACTTCTCTGTTATGATCACGAGCATTTCAGGCGACCATTTAATACCCGCTGTGCGGCGGTTTTCTTTAGGGCTATTAGATAGCTTTAACTCGTAACTCATGGCTAAAAAGGTAAGTCGTCGTTATCTGCAGGATCTTTTTTATCTATAACAGCATTAGTCTCTGCGGTTATTTGAGGCGCTGGAGCTGCCTGCGCCGGTGCATTATTTACAGGCGAACCCATTAACTCTAATTCAGTAACCCTGCAATCAAAAGAGGCATTGGCCGACTGATCTGCAGCTTTTACCCAAGCTCTTACACTTGGTTCACCTTCTACCCAAACCTGGCGCCCACGTTTTAAAAATTCAGCTATTCGGGTGTGCTCAGGTTTGCGCCAAATTGTGCAGCCTATCCAGTTGGTTTTACTTACTTCGTTTCCTTGCCTGTTTTTGTAGGCTTTTGTAACCCCTACTGAGAAAGTGATGGCTACCTGGCCTTCTACGTTCTTCATTCGGCAATCGTCGCCTATATAGCCTATAAATGATACTTTTAACATAATTGCTTTTTAAATTTTAATTAATGATTTATAACCAGCCACCTTCAGGATAATACTGCTTAGCTACGGCGCCACGATCGTAATAAGGATCGGGACTCGTAGCCCGGAGAAAATCTTCTGTATCAGCAAGGCTGTAATTTAGTAGGCTTCGGAAATCATTTTTATTAGTACTAGCCACATTGTGCGCTGCCTGCTCTCTCTCTTTAATTTGATCGAGTAGACTTTGATGTTCCGGATTTTTTGCTGCAGGAATTTGATCATTACGACCTGAATTCTCTTGTGTGTTAGTTTTTTCCATCTTATGTTTTATTTAAGGGTTTTAAAATTTGGCGTAGTCGGCCTTCACGAACTGACTCGTCAAAATATTCATAAGTAACCTCATGCACTTTTTCAGCATGTACATCGAGCATTTCTACAGTGGTTTTTTCCATGCGTATAACCGCGCCGTTTTCAATGATTGGCTTTACATACTTTGCTAGTACAACAAAGAGCGTATTATCGGCATTAACCCAGCGAGTATACTTATCCATCTGCTCGAGATTTTGCTTCCATTTTTTCAAGACTCTCCAGCGGTACCTGAATCACATCTTTTTCTGCAGGTGGCTGAATTGATTTAGCAGCTGCTATAGCTTTGTTTGAAATTTCGTTAATCTCTTCTACATAAGTTTCTACCCCTGCCTCACCTTTATTGCGGTATATATCGCAGAGATTAGCATAGTGATCTACTATAGCCGGCACAGAAATATAAAATACATACGCCTTACCTTTTCTGGGATTAAAGCGATCGTTAGGAAATTGATCCTTTTGTTCAGTTGTCATTTCATCCCAACTGTATTCTTTTTTACGACGGTGAAAAACAGCCTGCCCAGCATTACTATATGCTTGCAGTTTAGGAAGCGCTGTAGCAATTATTCTGATTTCTTTTTCTCGCTCTGGAGTGATCTTATTTTTTTTTCTCATAATTTGATTTGATTAATGATCTACCTCCGGAAGAGTTAAATTTGCGGTTTCGAGAAACCCAAACTTTTCGGGATCCATTTGAATAATTTGTAACCTGGTAGCTTCTACGGCCTCACGAATTTTAGCACGTACATAATTTTTTTGTATTGAGCTTTCAAAGTTTGGGCGAAGGCCCCAGGCTTGAAGATCAAAGCCCGCATTACGAGCGGCACATTTAAGCACATCGAACATGGCGTTAATTTCCTCCACCGGGCGAGGGTCTTCGGTTTTGTCGTCGAGTGAAATAATAATATCCTGTCCGGGTTTCCATTCGGGTAGATAGTTGCATTCTGAAACACAGTTGTTTTTACTCATAGTCATTATATAGTTTTTAGAAGTGTAAATTTTTTGCGAATATTTTTTGCGTAATAACTCAGGCACTCTTTAGCAGTTTTTTTATACAGCCATCCATAAACTATCTGTATAGGCACAGGGCCATATTTACGCTGCACCAGGTGACGATCTTTTCTATCAATAAACACAATAGTCATTTCACCGTTTTGGTAAGTCACAGACTGCAGTACTGGGTTTATAGGAAAGGCGTGTAACATTTTTTTATTTTGTAGTGATTAAAGCGCGATCTATTTCTGCAGTAATTTCTCCGTAAACTTCCTGCGGTGATTTTAACCTGGCTATTCGGCCGTTTTCGTGTTTTTGTGTGTAAGTAACTTTATGCTTCACTTTTTCGAGAGCTGCAGATAAAACAATTACTTTCTTTTTCTCGTTAAGCAAATCAGATCCTACCGATCCACTTACATGTGCGTTGTATTCTTGCATGGAGTCTATTATAACCCCATAAAGTGTAGGGAAAACGCGTTTAAAGCCAGCTAGTCCCCAGCTTCTCATTTTACGGCCAGCGATTATATCGAAGACCTCCTCTTTAGTTTTTAATGTTGTCATAGCTTTTTATTTTTCCTGTTTCGCTTCATACTTAAGGTCCTCGTATTTAATGCTGATTAATTCTACCGTGCGGCCACATTCCAAAACTTCAAACTCCGGAACAAACTTTTTGATTAAAGCAGAGCGAGCGCAATCACAAGCACTCAATAAACCCATGTTTTCAAAAGCGAAGGCTGCATTTGTATGCGCTACGGCATCAGGAAAATCATATCTTACTTCGTAAGTAACAAAATTGTGCATGAGTAGAATTCTTGCACTGGTGTAAAAGCGCACATCTCTACCTTCTCTTACTTCGTGGCGCATGAAGCCGGCTTTATGTTTAGACTGAAGTATTTTGACCTCTGCAAAAAAATACCAGAGCTCACTAACTGTATTAAAAAAGTGTTGGCCCTGTGTAATACCTTCACCTACAAAACCAGGGTGATCAAAACATGGTCCCGCCAGATCTAATCTGTACTCGTAAGGCTCATTTGAATAATCGGGTGATACTATCATTTTACACCTCCTTCATAATAAGTGTAACAAATAGCCCAGGTACATAAGGCCCCTATAATAAGCCCGATCATAGCACACCAAAAAGTGAGCCGGGTGTAATACAAAATTTCCTGATCGTGTTTTTTGGTTAATTCTTCATTCTCTTTCATAGGTTGCAGCTTTTAGAGTTTAAATTATTTAACTAATAAATTTGTTTGTAATGACAAATAAATTTATGTAAAAATAGTGTCGGTTTCTTCGTTATGCAAATTTGCATAACGTTATTTTTCAATTATTATTTAACAGGTTGATTGTTAGTATGTTTTTTAAAAGGGCGGTTTTTCATCGGGATTTTTTGGATCAGCAGAAATAATTGGCGCTGAAGTAGTAGGGATTTTATTGCTCAGCACTTCAAATAAAGCCCCCTGGTCACGTTTAAACAGGTTCTCCATTGGTATTTTAGTTCCTCTTATCTTTAAACCTGAAGCGAACCTGGTTGGCTCACAATCTACTGCACCATCTAAACGCTGAAGGATCTTGTTATAGTTTTTTGCCCAGTGGGTACCAGCCAGGTATTTATTAATGGCATCTACCGAGTTACCAATAACTAAGTAATAACCGGCTACCTTCATACCCAAACGCATTAAGCGCTCATTTGCCTGGTCCATATCTAAAGCTTTGTCTACCGAATTGCCTGCAGCTAATTGCACAAGTTCGCCAATGGTTCTTTCTTGAGGACCGTGTGAAGATTCTATACGGGTAACCTGAGATAAAATATGTTGTATTAGTGAGAGCTCGTCGCGGGTTGCTTCCTGGTTCTTTTCTTCTGACCAGTCTCTTTCCTGAATCCACGCTAAAGCTTCTTTATAACTAATTACTTTAGCGCTGCGCAGAGAAAATGCACCGGCTAATAAAACTCCAATCTGATCACCGGCACGTTGCTGACCAAGTTCGGCCGCTGCAGCTGCAGAAAAAGTTTCAGCATTTTTTAATATTACCGGTAACATTGATATTGTACGGGCACGAAGGCGTGTAGCATAATCTTCGGTAACTGTGTCCTGATATTTTTTAACCAGATCTTTCCAGCGCTTATCTCTTAGTTCAGATTTTTCGGGCTTTTTAAGAGATAGAATTGTTATACGTGTGCGATCAGATTGGTGAGTGATTTGTATGGCAATGGAAGCAAAAGCAAAGCAAGAACGAATTTTGTAAGTGTTAGCTCTACCCCCCGACGTACCTTTAGCCATAATTCCACCATCCGAAGCTGAAGAGGATCTCATTAATGCTAAAACGTCGGCCATACGGTCCTGAGCTTTTTTATCTTCACCCTCTGCCTCATCAAATACTACCGGCAATGCATCATGTTTAAGCATTTGGCGTAAACCAGCCTCAGAGGTTTCACCCTGCACAGCCATAGCCGACTCACCAAGTAACCTTCGCACCAACTTTTCAAATATCCACGACTTACCAGATCCGGCTGAACCGGTTACCCAAATATGAGGGCGCCAGGTTAAAGCTCCACACATTGGAGCAACTACACACCAACCGGCAAGTAAATAAGCATCGATCTCACGCTCCCAGTTAACGAGCTTTAAAATATCTAAAAGAACGCCTGACTGTTTTGTAGAAAGAGGATCAGCCATTTTAAAACCCATGTCTTCACCAATCTCATAAATATACCTTGAGTTATGGTCGTGAAAATCCACAGACTGGCCATTAACCACTAATTTCTCACCTGAGTGAATTACTACCTTCTCACCATCGATCCACGCGCCACGGCCACGTATTAGCTTTGAATTAAATATTCTCGACTTAACAGACTCATCAATTAACCAGTTTTGTGCTTTATCTAATTCAAAGCCATCGGCCGGCTCACCTCTTTTATTTGAGCGTGGAAAAAATCCCTGCCACCAATCAAGTGGTGCCAGCTGCAGCAAGTTTGGTTTAGTCATTGCTGAAGGAGAAAGAGAAATAACGGTTTTGGCTTTGTAGCTATAAAAATGATACAAGTTTACATTCACATCTTTCTGATATCCCAGCATCCTGAAATAGCCACCGCCTTTAAATCCTTTAGGCTTTTTAGAGTTAGGATCCTCCGGATCGTCTGGCGGAATATTATTTGCCTTTAAATCTTCAACATCATTTTTTTGAATGTCCTCCGGATCTATTTTAATGGGTATTTCGGTAAAGCCATCTTTTTTAGCTGCGAGCTTTTCTTGAGGCGGGATGGCAGTTTCTCCAAATTTATTCTCGAATTCATTTCCAAGATCCCTAGTATTTTCTAAACGGATAACTTTTGTTTCAACATCGTCGCGGCGATCTACTACCGGAGGAGCAATAACTATAGGCGTAGACTCTACATACTCTATAATATCCGGAATATCAATTAAATTCTCTTCAAGGTATTTGTTTGCCTCTTCAACTGTCCAGCTCGCGTCAGCAACATCCCAACCGCTCGGAAAATCTTCAGCATTACGAACCCACTTAATACTCGGACAAATATCTTTTAGAATGGCAGCGATCGCAAACATAGCTTTGTTACCAGGTAGCTCATGGAATAACATTGGCTGACCTTTTCGCGGACCATCTTTCCATAATTTGCCTTTATCATTATCTGGCCACAAAACAATGTTTCGCCCGGCAAAAGAAGTAAAGTCTGTAGCACGAATTCCATCAGCGCCACCGATCCAAGTAGAGGCTGTATATTTTGGAAATAGAGCGTGTGCAGCTTCTGCAGCTTTTTCGCCCTCTACTATCATTATTGGCTCTGAAGTTCTGAGTGTAATAAAATGAAGATTATAAACCGGGCGTGGTTTTGGTAAACCCTGCCAGCGCCATGATTCAGTACCGAATTCATTTACACAATAGGTAAGTGGAATAACTTCTTTTTCACCTGGCTTTAAATCAAACCTACAAATTAAACAAAGCGGGTGCCCCTGGCCATTACGATAATACCAAACTTTTGATGGCTTACCCATAACGTGATGCGTAGGATCGGGAGATTTAAACGGCGACCTTGGTTCTATAACTTTCCATTCTACAGGCTTAGGAGCGCTACTTGTTGTAGTAAAGGGTACAACGCCTGCAGTATTGTAAGGATCTTCGACTGCTTTAATTGCCTCGGGCCAGGTAAGACCCCAGTTAATTAAAAAATCAAATACATCGCCACCCTTGCCACAGCCAAAGCATTTATAACGCTTTTTTACCTCATTTACTTTAAAACTGGAAGTACTTTCTTCGTGAAAAGGGCAACTGCACAACCATTCGCTCCCAGCCTTTTTTAAGGTAAGATATCGGCCGATTACTTCGACTATGTTACTATTTCTTTTTAGATCTTTTAAGTCTACTTTCTTACTCATATAAGGGCTGTGCTATAAGTTTCTAGCCCCCGGCGGGCAAAACGGAATTTTTAATAAGTTAAATAGATCCTCTTCCTCTCTGACTGTTACAATGTGGCCACCAGTCCTCCATAAGTAACCTTCGTCGCCATGGTAGCCTAATTGATTCCAGCGCTGCGCTAAAGTTTTACTGTACTCTACCGATCCGGTTCTGATCGCATAGATATACCCCCAGTTTTCAGGCTCAGCAAAAAACAAATCCAGAACCATTCCAGAAGGGAGGATCCTTTGAGTGTATTTACACTTTTTGATCTTTGGCCGACCAATGTATTCAAGCTCACCTTTTACTTTGGTCCACTGATTTACTACAGTAGCAATACCACTTTCAAAAAGGCCTGTTTCATAAGGTAGGGGGATAGCGACGATTTCGATATCTCCTACCTCGGGTTTATTTCTCCGGATAGATCCGGCGATTTCTACACGCTCACAATGTGGCCGTAGGATCTCTCGAGCCTCGATGGCAATTTTAAGGGCATCTGCTAATAACATATTACTCGAATTGATGGCTATCGTTATCTTTCCTGACAATGACCGCATTAAACGGGAATCCTTCTGGATAAGGTACTTCTGCAATCATTTTTTGAAGATAAGTAGAGGAGGAAAAAACCACTCTCATATCTCCATCTAAAGAAATTTGCATCCACATACAAGTAGTTCCAATGATAACCTTAGAAGGCTTTAGGACATATCTATGAACGAGTATTTTTCGTCCGAATAACTTATCTACTTTTATTTTTGGGCCTTGTAATGCATCAGATTCAGGAATTGAAATACCAAAATCTTTAAAACTTTTAAAACTTTTTACTTCGCTCATGCTGCTAATTTTTTAATTAAGTGATTACTATCGCATTTACTAGCCCAGCCCATGTAAGCTGCGACGGATTTGGGTTTCTTTCTGTTCCGGGCAAAATTCTTTTTAATATTTTTTCTCAGCCTGGTGTGGCCGTGATAATGTACATATCCAACAAAATCGATACCTCGTGTAGCAACCGGAAATGTTTGGTAATTGTTTTTCACTTCCAGATTTAAAAGATCCTTCATGTAGCAGCGAATATCTGCTAAGCGTTGGTGAAGCTGCTGTTTATTTGGAGCGAGAATAACTAAGTCATCTGCATATCTGAAGTAATACTTATCTCGCTTTTGTTCTTTAATCCAGTGATCAAAGTAGCACATATAGAAATTGGCAAAATACTGACTCAAATAGTTTCCAATCGGAACACCAGGGCAACTATCAATTATCTCATCTAAAAGCCATAAGAGATCCTGGTCCTTAAATTTTCTACGCAGTAATTTTTTTAATATATCGTGATCAATTGTTGGGTAAAACTTTCGGATATCCAACTTAAGGCAAAACTGTGTTTCAGATTCATTTTCAAGTGCTCGCCTCAGGTTGTACGAAGCTTTGTGAATACCTCTTTTTTTAATGCAACTATATGTATCAATTGTAAAAGTTGACACGAAAATTTGCTCTAATACATTCATTATAGCATGATGAGTGATTCTGTCAGGGTAGAAGGGAAGTCGAAATACTTCCCTCTCTTTTGGCTCATAAACTATTTTTGTAGTATACTTTGATGTTTTGTAAGTCTTATTTAATAAAGACTCATTTAGAGCTATAATATCAGCCTCTGGCTTACGGTCAAACAACCTTACTCCATACTGAAAACCTTTACCTTGCTTAGCTTTTTTTGCAGCCAGCAGAAGATTAGGTATACTTATTATTCTATCGTACAAGTTGTTTTTTCGTTTCATGCCTCTGTTCTTAAAAGAGTCGTGTTCGCCCGGCATAAAGCCGGGCTACCAACGCCTCAGTTTTGGTTCGTGATTTTTTGCCATGTTGGCAAGGCCCGTGGGTCGTTTAGTACATAGGTGGGTGCTGGCATTCGTATTCGTGTTCCAGTTATCGTTATTCGAATTCGAGAAACCGAAGCCTCCAGCATGACCCAGCGCAGCCCTTATTTTTATTTAATGATCAGGTATTCCTGTTTAAACATTTCAGGGAATGTTTCAAACGCATGTCTAAAACACGCCACACTATGAAAAGCGCGGCGGGCGCCGGCAATCGTATCCGAGTGCCAGAGATCGTGATTCGAATACGAGAAACCGAAGCCCCCAGGGCGTTGTTCATCTGCAGCTACTTCTAGCCATGGTTCAATTTTAAGATCCCTTGTGTAGTAATTTGGTTCCCATATTGTGCCGTCAGGCTGAACGTTCATAGCTCTAACCATACGTTTATACATGAAGGAATTAACCACGTCTCTGCCTTCAGCTTCAGGTAAATTTTCAACGATCGGAAATACATTCGGATCTTCTTTAATTGCGGCACAAATGCCTGCGTAATCTTTGATGTCTTTAAAATTCATGGATTAGGTTTTTAAGAGTAAAACAATTCTTTATGTAGAGGCAAAAACTCAGTTCCGAAATAATCAGAAGCCTCCTCTGATCTAAATCTGAATGCGAGGCGGGCGCCGGCACCCGTAACCGTGATCCAGTGACCGTCAGCCGAAACCGAGAAACCGAAGCCCCCAGCATCATCCCACCAAAACAGCGGGTACCAGCTTCCTTTTTTTGGTTTATACTCCCCATCCAGAAAATTGATGGCGTCGGCAATGTCTTTAAGTGCTTGCCCTGGCTTAACTTCTCTGTTAAGAACCTTGCAAGCATCTTCCTGTGATTTGATTTCTTTAAAATTCATGCTTTTGTTTTTTATTGATTAGTTTTTATTGAATTATTTTACTGTTACCGTGGCGTACTTAACAGAGTGATTCTTATATTCCTGCTCTTCCCAGGTAGTAGTTAGAAGAGAGTCATCTTTGAATTTTGCAACGTACACAGATCTGCCTGCAGTAACATAATATTCATATACTTCTATATCAGCTCCCGGAGGCGATAATTTATTTATGGTACCAGCCGGCTCACAGCTGCTTAAGAAAAACAATGAAAGTATAAACACCATCACCGCAGTTTTTACGGTCTTAGTTTTAGATGATTTTTTTGCAGTCGTATCTTCACCGGCTTCCTTTTTTGGTTTGAGTTGGGCTTCTAAATTTTCTAATCTGGCCTTTGTGCGTACAGATCTTTTTTCTGCCACTTCATACTGCTCATTAAGTATTTGCGCCACACCTTCAGGATTATAATGATCAGTGATCTCAATAAAGCTGGCTGCATTATCGTTACTACTAGGCCGTGCATGATTGCCTGGTGTAAATTTTGCTAATACAACTAAGCGGGTAAGAATATTAATGATCACCTGAAGTTCAGCTGTAGATTTTGCTTTTAAAAAGTCAATGAGCATTTCCGGATTTGTTTGATCCCAACCTATTGCCTCTTCAGGTTCATCCATCATATACCCGCCATGATCCATTAAAATGAGAATTAAAGCTCTTAGTTCACAATCCTGCAACTTTGCTCCTGCAGCATCTGTAAAAAGTGGAGTCTCTTTCTCTAACAACTCAAATATTTTTGGAGTTGTTTTTTCCTCGTCTAATTCCTTTGCTCTTTTTTCACGGTCTTTTATGCGATCAATTTCTGATTTGATATCGGCCTGTGTGATCTTAACATCTTTCTTAACTTTACCTGAAGCATCAATAGCATTGTTAGATTTTGCTTTAGTCATATATCCATAATGACCAGCCCAGGTACCACTGATAAAAAAGAATTTGAAATAATTACCGCTTTCAACTTTTTTGTTGTATGCTGCTAATTCCTTTTGAAAGTCTTTCTCCGCATCGTCGTAAGCCTTTAACATATCTTCACGGCTATTATAATCGTTATCGGTAAGCCCCTCTTCATATTCTGACATTATAGGAGGTTCAGGTTTATCCAGAATATTAATATCCCATTGACTATGAATTTTAAAACCTTCTTTTTTCAACTTATCTGATACATTACCTTCGCTTCGACCTTCTGAAACAAACTCGATTAATGGATCAGATTTAGCTTTCTCTAATTCATTTTTAAAATGATCCTGAGTCTTTTTATTGAAACATGAAATATTTAAGCAACGTGCCTCTTTCGCATCTTCTGCAAACAAAACTGCAGTTGCTGAATTATGTATACATCCTTCACACGCCGGAAGTTTTTTAAAACTTGCATCGCTGAGAGAAAATGCAACTGTTCTTAAATTACCAAGGTATTTGTTTAACATATATGCTTCAATCCGGATAGTTCCTTTTTGTCTCTTCAAATGTTCTACCCAAATTTTGGATTGAATTTGTTCATCAAACTGAGCTATACTGATCACTTCTTTTAATAGGCAACGATCTTCAAAAAAAGCATCCTGCAGCTCAGTGATTAAATCATTTAATTTTAGTTGCTGCAGAATATAAGTACGCGTTTTTCCGAAGCGCTTTGCCATTTCTTCAATGCCGTAACCTTTAACATCAATTAAGTTCTTAAAGGCCTTAGCCTCTTCCATAGGATGAACGTTTGAACGCTGCAGGTTTTCAGTGATCTGTATCTCCATTGCATCTGAGTCTGACAGATCTTCATAAACTACAGAAGGAATAGTGAGCATTAAGTCTTTATTATTTGCATGGACTAATAAGGAAGCTTTCAAACGACGTCCACCCGATACAAGTTCGTAACCGTTTTTACCTTTAACGATTCTGACAATGATTGGCTGTAAAACGCCCTTTTCAGAAATAGACTGAGCCAGATCGTCAAGGGCGATTTTATCAAATTTTTGTCGGTAGTTTTCACCCAGGTATATTGATCCTAAAGCGATGTTTTGTGTTTTCAGAGGTTTCATAATTTTTTAGAGTTTTTAATTAATAATTTGAAGCTGGAGTTTTGGCAACTCTTCGATAACAGGGTACTGTCTGAATCGTACGCGATACTGATCGCCTGGCCAATTTGAACCCTGCAGAGCAACGGCAAACTTCTTATCTTCCGTTACAAACCAGGTATGAGGTTTTGGTATGTAGTTTCTAATTGCCTCACAGCTTTTTTGTAAGCGAGTTTCTAAGGCCTGCTTTGTCTCCTTATAGCGAGTTGCTTTAAAACTGAATTCAGAGCATTCTTTTCGGTATTGGCTCCATTCAGCAAGGGTGTAAGAAACTTTCTCTTTTGGCTGCACTGGTGGAGCCGGTAATTTATTTACAGCTTTTTCCGCTGCAATGAACTCGAGGATCATTTCCCCTAATGCACATTGTTTTGTGGCGTTTTTTTTCATGGCTTTATGATTTTTATTTTTTTAGTTGGTATAATATTAAAGGCCCAGAGAAGAAATAAGAGAACAGAGGTAATTACTGTAGCGATCGATAGAACTATCCATAAAATAGCCATACCACACACACAAAGCATATCCCACCAGATATACACCTGGTGCATTACAATAAGAACTAATACTATATATCCCGCTATTTTTTTCATTACCAGCCTCCTAGTTTTTAGTTTTAGTAAATCTGGTCGAGTGCATCCAGTAAGTATTATCATTACTTAGCACTTCGCCTGTGTCAAGTGATTTTAAAGGCGCTTCACCTATAGGGATTGTGAAACCGATATCGTAGTGTATCTGTCCGGTTTTTTCAATGAATAGACTACGGATTGTAACTTCACTCGTGGTAGGATTCGGAAAGTCGAAGTTTCTGCCTGGCGTTTTATGAAAAGCAATTAAAGTAATTTTATCCCCGGGATTAATTTCTCTATTGGGATCTGGCTGTGTTGTCTGCATGATTTATTTTTTAAGTTTATTACGAATTTGATTTGCGATATACTCATCGGAGGTTGGCCCTGATTTGAATTCACTTACACATTCCTGATCACACATAAATAAACTGAATACAGTTTCTTTATTGATCCAAATTGTAGAAGCTAAAGATCCGGTAGGGTTAAGCTGTCCTCCACAATTATTGCACCGGGCTCTATCTGGGTTTTTTGATAAACTGAATTGAAGATCTTTTGCTGTAGGTATTGAATTATTTTCCATCGTGTTTATTAAAGGTTTTAGTTTCTGTACCATTATTAAAAAAACTTCGCAGATCCGCTTCGTTAGTAATTACTATATCGTAAATTTTAAACATCAGTTCGGCTTCACGTGGCTCAGGCTGGTAAACAATAACTCTCTTACCAGCGCCTTTCATCCAACCGGCTTCAGTTGCTGCAGAAGTTCCTGCAGGAAGAACGAATACACAAGTGTCGGCCCATGCCATAGCTTTAAAATCACTTGTAAACCCGGCAACCGCTAGCGGGTGATTAAGAGCCTCTACATACTGTTCAGGCGTCCAATCCTTCCAGTCCTTATCTACCTCAGACCAGCTGAAGCCTGTTTTACCTTCAGGGTTTTTGAAGTCATAAACTTCATGGCCCAGCTCTCTCAAAAGCTTTACGACCCCAGGCTGTATTTGATTGCGCCAGCTACTCGCTACATAGATTCTGTTCATATTTGGTTTATTTGGTTGAATTTTGTTTCAATTCCTGGATTCTGATCACCAGCTCCTCCATTTTGGTAATTACAGCCTCATCCAAACTGAGTCCAGCTCTTACATTGCTTAAAAGTCGAGTTTGAGAGGCGTATTCAGGGAAAAAGGTCACGAATACCGCTACCCAAGTTTTCTTTTCCAAATGTGGCTTTACAGCGTCTAAGCGCTTTTTAAGCTCTACTTTCTTCTCTTTTGGCGTTAATGCTGAACTCATAGTGGTTTATTATTTAACATTTTAATTTGTTGTAGATTAAAAACTATTGTTTAGTTTTGAATTATAAATTTTATAGCACAATGCTAAATTTATTTTCGATCAATAATAAATTTAATTATTAACACAAAAACCATGAAACCAACAAAAGAGACCGTGTATACTAGGGTTATGATGTTGAAAAGTCATCTTAACTTAGGTCAAAACGAGTTTTGCGCAGCCGCAAAAATCTCAACCCGTACTTTTCAGGAGATTCAGGCGGAAAGCACTTCCGTTCGTGAACGTACTTTTATGAATATTGCCGCTGCTTTAGGAGCAAATCCAACCTGGTTATTTAAGGGTGAAGGTGAAATGATGGCCCCTAAAACTGATCCAATGAGTAATTCTCTTTTAGAGAAAGCTTTTTCAAAATTAGAAGAGCAGATCGATAAAAAGGACCAGATGATCGCAAAACTCACCACGATCATAATGAATTTGAGTGGGTCCGGATCGGACAAAGCTGCAAATTTTCTTAGTGCCTTTAATGACACCGTGCTAACCGAAGAGAATAATACCCCAACAGTATTATTAAAACTAGCTTAGTACATTAAGGGTTTTCGACTTAAGTGGTCGAACGGTGTGTAAATGGGCTTTGGTTCATCCCCAAAACAGTAACAAAGCAAAAAAGTTCATCCCCAGGAGAGGGAGCTTCAGAGGTTCATCCCCATTAAAGGGATAAGAAAAGAACTTCAAACCATTACACACCGTTAAAAGCCACGCTCGTCGTGGCTTTTTCGTTACCTGTCGAATTTTTCTTTTAGTTAATAACAATACGAGACCCCCTTGCGTTTATTTATGTACAAACTCAAATCTCCAAAAATTATGAACTTACTAGGATCCCTAGCCGGTATATTCACCGGACAAAAAAACGAAAATTTATTTATCGGGGTAGACAAAACACTTATCCAGGTCATTGTAGAAAATGAAGCAAAAGTCGCACTCGAGGAACAGCTCGACATTAAAACAATTACCAAACACGAGTACCAGTTAAACAACATTAAACAGTTTCTATCTTCAATAGGCTGCTTGGAAATTAAAGCGAACAGTGTGCGCCCAAAAATAATGGAGCAGCTACGTTTATGGCTTTATCAAAACACAGAGTGTAAACACGATCACGCTAATCGCCACATAAGAATGTGCAAGTTTGCTTTAGACCATGCTGTAGCAATGGATTATATAGAGTATAATACCCTTACAGGGTTAAAGTCAAAGCGTAGTAAGGCCAAAGACGTTATAAGCTTAGAATTATATGAAGTTAAAAAAATTATCGGACACGATTGTTATAGTGAAACAGTTGAGTTTTGTAAAGACTTATTTTTATTTCAATGTTTCACCGGGCTTTCATATATGGATCTCTGGAAATTTGAAATTAAATCTGAAAAAGGCATTAACTGGGTAACCTGCGAAACCGGTCGCGGTAAAACACAAAAAATTTACTGGTCAGAATTAACCGAAGTTGCTGCAGTAATTCTAAAAAAATATGAAGGTAAATTCCCTATGGTTTGCAACCAGGTATATAATAAAACAATTAGAAAAATTTGCAAGCGTGTAAGTATTAGTAAATACATTACCACACATACCGGTAGGAAGACATTTGCGACGATTAAAGACGAGCAAGGGTTCTCTCTAGAGACAATTTCCGATATGCTCGGAAACACGCCAAAAACCACTTATAAGCACTACTTAAATAAAAGTCGGAAGCGGGTTGAAAACGAAATTAAAAGATTGGATCTGCCTGGCGATTTTGCAAGCTTAAATATGGCAAGTTAGATTAGGAGCGTATAATCTTTTCTTTTCCTCCGGGAGGAATGATCACCTTTTTATCTTTATTTTCAATGGCCTGTATAAGCTTAACAACGATCTCAAGCGTCTTTGGGTTTTTATCCTTCCAGCGCTCTGGAATTGAACGATCTATACCGGCCTCTCTGCATACTTGTGTTAGATCAGTGCCGGCCTCTTCACACATTGCTTTTAATGAGCCGTAAATATTTGATAAATCTGTAATTTTCATATTATGCAAATTTACATAATGTAAAACTAAAAACAAAACCCCTGGCTAAATTGACCAGGGGTTAGGCGCGACCGATAATACTACCGGAGTACTGGACGCCCGCCGGCGCTTATGAGGTCTCTGAGGCCCACCAGTGTGTTAATGTATTTCATTATCGGCTACTACTTTCGGAGCTATGAAATATATTTTAGATTTACCTGACACATATTTACGAGTACGGAGCATTACTTCACCTCCATTTGAATCATTGCCGTAGGCGGTGTTACCTTCAATCGTTTCAAATGAGCCGTTACCCAGATCACGAACAAATATACCAGTATGATCTGCCTGATTGTTGCCATCCCAGTCAAAAATAACGAGGTTACCAGGTTGCACTTTTTCCTTTGGTATTACCTCACCTTGTTTCTTAAAATGATTTAAAGCAAACTGACAGCTGGCATAACCCTTTTTAAAATCTATGGTTCCAAGCGGGTAACCGGCTTCATTATATACAAGGCTTGCAAACATACCACACCAAGGCGAACCATCTAAGCCAAACCATTTACCGAATTTTGTTTTATTGCTTCCTTTAGGACTTTCCTTAGTGCCTAAATAAGCGCTTGCAATTTCTACGATCTTACTCATGTTTTTAGAATTAAAGGGTTTATACTTCTTCGATAATTAATTGAGCATCTGTAAATACTGCGTTTGCTCCGGTAGCATTGTTTCCGAACATTGCTTTTAATTCAACTCCCGGACCAATAGAAACCACTTTTGTCATGGCGATATATTGGTAAGGTTGTCTTAAATTCCATGTTAAAATTCCAGAATAAACAGGACCTACCGTGCTTGTGTATAAAACCATCTGAACATTTCCAGAAGCATTGTAAGTGAAATTGCAAAATGCCGACATAGTGATTTTATAAGTCCGTGTCTCACCGTCGTCTGGTGTTGTATAATCCGGAGATCCTACAGGATAAGCTAGTGAATAGGCGCTATTATCTGCATTTACATTAGATCCGCCTGAACCAACTGTGACAGTGGTTCCATAACTAACTGAGAAAAATATTTTACCTAACAGCGGGGTAAGCTGATCATACAGCCAGCGAGTACGGTTTGCTAAGGCTATGCCTTGCATGTTCGATTTACCTGTCAGGCCTCCTACAACAGGATCGGTAATGTCTAGTAAATAAACGTCAGCGTCGAACGTAGATGTTTCTACAATATTTGCCATGGTTAAAAAAAATTAGATTACTGTAAATTCAATGGTCCACTCGCACTCTACGCGCCAGCTTATAGTTTTTGATATTGCCGGTTTTATAACTCTGGCATACATTACCATATCTTCATTATACAAAGCATACTCTGTAATGTCTGTACCGTTAGCGTCTCCATAGTTTAGTGAAAAATTAAATTGCACTGAGCCAGTTGCCGGGTATGCAACGCTATCAATAGCATAAGTACCCGCAATAGCGTTTACTAAGCTTGTATCTGAAGCATCGGGCGCTGTAATCCCATCACCAACTCGGCCGAATGCTACAGGTTTTCCAGTAGCAGGGTCATCGCCCCCTAATAATTTAGATATTGCAATTAAACCCTGGTCTACTACCATGTTTTTTGAGGTGTTTTCAAAAACGAGTTTATTTTCAAGGTCGTAAACCTTTACTTTTAATCTGCCTACTACACCAATTTTGCTTTTAACTTTCATCTTTGTTTTTTTAAAATTGTTATGGCACTAATGCCGAACTCAAATCGTCATCAACGTAAACACGATCAGTAATTGAAACTCTAATAGTTCCTTTAAGATCGTCGCTCACTCCAACGGTATCTGTAATACTTTGTTTGTAGCTTACATCAATTAACCAACTGCGGGCATTTTTATATTCATAAATAACTCCATGTAAATCCTCAAGAGAAACACCTCCCAGGTTCGCTACATCAATAAGCACCCTGAAATAAGCCCAGTGGTTACCATAGTAGGCAATGCCTGAATGATCGAACTGATTGTTGTATCTTAAAACCATCCGCTCCCTGATCTCAATGTCTCCAATCACGCCAGCCATTATTAAAGCTTGCTTTAAGCCGTAAGGAGTACCTTTATAACGATTTAGTTCGATCGCTTGCTTTAAAAGATCTCTTTGTTTTTGTTCTGTATCAGCAAACTTCCAGCCTTTATATCCGGAGAGATTAAATTGAATGGCGAGAAACGGAAGCGCTTCTACTGGCGCTGTATCAATTAAATTTACCAACACCACACCCATATCAATAGCGGCCACGCGGTCAGCTGCCATGGTATCTAATATTTTTATATGTGTGGCCACAGCCACGCTATGTGGTAATACTGTTTGGTTAGCCATTATTTATACCTGTTACTGTTATATTTACTCCGGTACATTTACCGTATTTTGTAAGAGCCAAAACAATATCTGCAGCCGGCTCAATTAGATTCACACTGTAAACTGCATTTGGAATAATTATGATCGCTTTAATCTGATCTAAAATAATATCAAGGCCTAGTTTGCGACGATGAGCATCGGCATAAGCTTGTGCATTTGCTGTAGCCAGTGATAATGTACTGGCCTGTTCGGCGTCAGCAAATAAAACTAGCTCTGCAGTAATTTCATACTCCTCTTCGGTAGGTGAGTAAACTAAAACATCGTCACAGATCGGACGAACCTTTTCATCCGATACTGCTGTTTCTACATCGGCAAGAATCTCTGCAGGAGTACCGCCCTCATCCAATACTAGTGGAATAACATCTACCACGCCTGGTCCAGAAGAAAAAACTTCTACATCAATAATTGATTGATTAGCCGTTCTGGCAAAAAATTTATAACCTCCAATTGAGCCTGCAGTCGAGTATTGTTCAGGTGCTAAATAAATTCTAATTCTTAATTGCTCGTCAGTTTCAACGTCCGCACCTCCATTTGTAGTACTGAGGTTTTCAGCAAGAATTAAATATGGCTGAGGATCCAGGATCACTGCGATCGTAGCAGCAATATAACCGTTACCTAAAATGCCAGGTGTTTCACATTGGCAAAGTACAGATACATCATCTGTACCGGTTGCCACCGGCTGATCATTTAGTGTGTAAAAAACAGCCACACCATCCGTTGAAGCTACTCTGGTACCACGCGGTATAACTACATCACCGTGGCCGGTAAGTAAATAAAACTTTACTGTGGTTTGCGCTGGCTGTGATGGTAAACGCGAAACACCTACAAGCTGGCCCAGGTAATCTAAGATAACCCCAACTGCAAAAGCTACTAAGTTTTGTTTAGCAGCTTCATTTACACCTGATCTGGTTAAAGATTCCCTGTATGCCCAGGCGTTAATTAAAAGTCTTTCAGCCTGTGCAGGAGAAAGTTTAAGACCGGTAGCAGTCTCATAAAATGCGATCAGATCCGTAACAATTATGTTAGGATCTGTATCTATAAATATAGGATCACTTAATGCCATAGGTTACGCTTATTTGATTTGTTTCTACTGTATTTAAAAAGGCCCATTGTACAAAAACTGTCAAACTGCCCACTTCCATTACTGAGGTAACCTTAACTACTGTGATCTCCGGAATAAATAAATCAACACACTCCTTCACATCACCAGGCACTAAAGCTCTTAACTGAGTCATTGGTTTATCAAACCGATCAAACACTTTACATCCAAACTCTTCGTTCAGCGGAATAGATCCTAAACGGGTGTTCAGTAAAATTTTCAAACATTGGTTAATGAAATCAATACCTTCCACAAGATCTCCCTGCTTAGCTAGAGAAACCCCCCAAATACTCGATTTTACCTCTGTTACTTCCATTTAATGTTTGACTTTAGTATCTTCTATACTCGCTTGACTTGTGATTGGTGCAATTACACTTAAGGCAGCATATAGTGCCGCAAAAGGATAAGTACCTGAAGGGGCTAAAGGAATTGTAGTAGCCTTTAAAACCGTTAGAATATTATTCACTAAAGTTTCCACAGCTGCTATTTTACTTGCTAGAGCTACCACTTTAGGTATACCTTCATTTGATCCGTCATTAAACTTTATGGTACCACTAGCTGTAATATTGATATCAGTAGCCTTAATTATTTCTACGTTTCCCTCACAGCTTATGGTTAGTTTTTTTGCCACCCGGTCAAATTGCACAAAGGAGCCATCGTCATAAGTGGTCACGCGCTTATCTATTGAGCCAACCGGCGGAAGATTATTTGCATCATAGATGGCACCTAAAATCACCCCATCTTCAAAATTCTCATCCATTATGCAGGCTACATGCTCATTCTCATCTAAACTCGCCTCATCCTTATTCTTTTTGGTGTTTAAGAACACTCGAGGGAGTGGCCTTGAAACCATATCCCTGTCATCGAAAGTCACCCTATAAAGGCCCTTATCTGCTAAAACTTCTGATATTTTTCCGTAGGCTAAAAACACTGTTTAAATGAGGTGTTAAATAAATTTGTTACTCATCAAATATAAATTATTTACTGAATTATTTTTTAAGCTTCCGGCGTGACTTATCCACCTTTCCTACACGGTATATTTCACAGGTTACTGTAGCGCCACCGCTGCGATCTAGTGTAACTTCGGCCTCTTCAATGTGATATATGCCCGATAATTCACCAGCGTCTACCAGGGTGAAATTGTTGCCCGAAACCAGGTTAACATTAAAAGCAGTTGAAATAGTCCCTGAAACGGTATGCTTGTTCTTTTTATGGTGCAGGCTCTTTGCTTGAGCTTCTGCTTGTTGCTGTGTTTCAGCCTTTGTTTTTTCCTCTGCAGTATCTTCAGAAGTAAGTTCGTTCGGATCCTGATCATTCGGCTGAGAAGATCCTGATCCGCTATCAAAAGGAGTTTTACTGGCGGTTTTAGTGTCGTTATTTTTAATTACCCCAAAGCCTGTTTTTTGATAATATTTTTCAGGCATGTAGTGAATCGGAAAAGCGGGTTCTGATTCTGCAGTAGCGGTAATTACTTCATTTGTTTTTGGATTATGACTGGTAACGGTAGTAGATTTCACGGTGCCTACCGAAGTGTCTTTAATATTGAAACGGGTTAGCTGCGATTTGGTAAGCGTGAGTGATGGTCCGCGTCCTTCTAAATTATATACCTGGTAAAAGATCAGTGTAGTTCCTTTAATATTAAAAAAGAAGCCGTACTCTTTAGCAATCCGAGCCAAATAGTAAAGATCAGTTTCCTGATTCTGGGTAGATCTCTCAATTTGTATTGAGCTTAAATCATTTGCTACTACTAACTTTTCTGGCTTTTGTAAATAAGCACTTAGCATATTTTGAACGAGCACCAACCGGTTAATGTAATAATCCAAGGCAACCGGTGTGTAATTAGTGTGAGCCACCCAACGGAAACCATCCTCCACAATGTCAGCTTCAGAGCTAAGGTCTTTTTTTCTGAGATCTCTGGTGAGGCCACTTACTTTAGGACCAACTTTTTGAAGCACCGAAATAATTGCATCTTTTTCCAACGCTTTAGCATCAAAAAGTTCACCTTTTATAATCTCAATCTTATCGATATCTACCTGAACCGCTTTCGCTTTAGTTACTACATGAGTGCCTACATCCAGTGTAAAATCATGCTCATCACAAATAGCCTGGGCAATTTGTTTTAGTGTTTTACTTTCATGCGATTGGCTTTTTTTTGTGCGAAGTTTAGAACTTACCGCAGTAGCCAGCGCCCGAATAGCTACCATATCCGGTGGGCCACTAAATTCAGTTTCATCTATAACAAAAGTGCCGCACTCTATCCAACCTTCACCGTCAGATATCTTTGCTGTAATCTTATCCTTTTTTTTCGGGTACCAGTTAGAGTGCCATTTTCCATCTGTATCCTCAAGGTTAATTTCAATCTCATCTGATTTATCTTTGGTAGAATCTTTATATTTTATGTTCGATAAATAACGCGAAATCTCATCGGTAATATTCTTACCCTCATAATTAATAACGTAGTTTAGCTGTGGAACGATCTCTGCCACCTTATTCTGTTTTAGAGAGTTCTAATGATTTTTTTAAATGATCCTTTTCGCAGGTATTTAATACCCAGGCAACAAATTTGCCAAAACCACTGAGTGTATTTTTTTGCTCGTTATAAGCCATTGCACGGCTTATAGTTTCGTTTCTGGTACCAAACGAATGGCCGCCAGGTTTACGAAGGCAGTCATCAAAAATGTACTTACCCATAGCGTTACCTAATATATCTACCGCTAAGGCCATACCTTTAAACCAGTCGGCTGCTTTTTTACGAGCCGCAGGATTTTTATAGCTTATTATTGCATCCCAAATTGATCTGAGAATTCCGTAGATAATTAATACCGGGCTCAAACATATTTTGAGTGTCCAGGCAATTATAAAAAGTAGTATTTCCATTGAATTGTTTTTTAAAAGATTAAAGTGCTGCGGCTAATTGAGAGGCCACTGTTTGAACTGTAGCAACATTTCGAAGGCGTTCTGCAATTGGATTAGCAGAATCATTTATTGCGTCCAGAAAATCTTCAGCTGTTAATAAAGCTTCACCAAAACCGTCATCAGTCGGCACTCCAAGGGATACTGCGCTTTTAGGTGGTACCGCTAAAATTCCGGTAAGCCCTCCCAAATTAAAAATTGTACCCTCCCGTACATCTTCTATATCTGGTAAGATTCCAGATATCTCTGATAAATCCTGAAGTATTGCGGTTGCTCCGCTTGCTTTACGAACTTTAATTATTGGATTTGTATTTGCAAATCTTACTGGTCCGGAGAATGGGTTCGCTAAAGATCCATATTCACCCGCTTGAATAATTACACTGGCAATAAGGGATGTTAATTGAATACCGGAAGCATAAGCAACTGAACTAGATCCTACTGAATACCCGTTTACAAATACAGTACAATTCGCGGCAATCTCCATTCCATAATCTGCAACGCCGCCAGTTACATTTCCATTTATTGTCAAATTACAATTTCCAGAAATATAAATACCTTGTCCATTAGCTCCAGCGGCTCCGCCTAATAAATTACCTGTTACATTTATTGTTCCAATTCCAGTTATAAAAAGCGCTGTACTATTACCTCCTGAACCTCCGGTTAAGTTTCCAGTTAGTGTAAGAGTTCCAATCCCTCCAAAAGTTACAGCTCTACTTGTTGCGCCTGATCCACCTTGTAAATTTCCAATAATAGCAACAGCACCAGACGAGGACATTGAAAGACAATCCGTTGTCCCAGCGGTTATATTCGCGGTAATTGTAAAATTTCCGGCCATGGTAAACGTACCTCCGGAAGATGCGGCACCTGATCCCGCAGTGGTTATTTTATTGACTGTAATATTTTGATCTATAGCGACAGTATAAGTGTTAGCATATACATCATCACCGGGAACAGGCAAGGTTCCGCCGTTCCATGTTGCTGTATTACTCCAATCGCCTGAGGCGACAGCATATCTTAAAGCCATGATTAAAGATTTTTAGCGTTAATATGTTCACGAATCGACTGCTCAATTTTTCCGAAAGTCATCATTGCAATCGGATCAGAACCATCAGCGATATCCGCGTGTAATTCTGTCCAGGCTTCTGAGTGTAAAAAAATAATTTTCCCCTCCTCGTCCTTCCGGAAAGGTGTAAATGTTGCATTAACCATAACCTCAAGATCTTTCTCATCAGGACTCAATCGGTGAGCTACTGCTAAATTCACTGCTAAATAAGGATAACTATTTTCCTCGTTATCGATAAAATTTTGATTTGTTAGTACCATGATCTTTTATTTTAATATTTATAAATAAGTTGCTGTTAATCTCTCAGTCCACTTCACAGCGGTAGCGCGTTTTATTATTGTGAGTCCGTCTTCTGTAACTTCAATCCGTGTAATAAACCAAACCGGTGCATCGTCAGGCGATCCTATAACAGCTCTACCCATATAATTAAAAGGTTCTACCCAGTCGGCCACTATATCAAAGTTTCCGGTGGTACCACGTATTACACTAGGGTTGCTAAATACGGCTACTGCAGATCGAGCCTGCTCAGTTGAAGCGCTTCGGTTTAAAAACCATGGTGGCAAATCTGCATCACCGGTTTCATCAGGTGTAGGTATTACCGGAATGCGGAGTTTTATCCCACCTTTAAAAATTGGGTTTAACGGGTGGCCGTAATTACATTGTATAATAGGATCAAACTTTGTACTATCACCATAAGCTTTGCGGGCAATAGTTGACCAGCGATCACCTTCGATCGTGGTGTAACCTCTGAATTTATCACCGTTTAGCGTACTGAATGACATTGTAATCTTAAATTTTTACGTTTCTATTTCCTGTTTTTTTGCAATAGCAACCGCCAATGGCTGAGCAGCTTTGCGAACCTTATCGTTACACAGTTTTAAATTCTTAGCTGCAGTAACACCATCGTCAGAAGTACTTAACACCTGGTTTGCTTCTACCAGGTTAGTTACCGGATCAGGTAAACTTTGAAAAGTATCTACCAATACATTTGCTTGAGTTACTGCAGCATTAGTAGCGGTAATCTCAGTAACTAAAGTATTTGCAATCGTAGTTAAAGCCGGGTAAGCTGCAAGCTTCACTCCTATATTTGTAAGGAGGCTTTGAGTGTTCATTATTAAACGCTTCACCTGGTACAAGTCTGCTTTTACCTTATTTACATAAGCCTGAGCAGCATCGATAATAGCATCGTTATTTTTAAATTTATTTGAAGCATCTTCAAGTTTACCTGCTGTTTGTCCATTATTTAGATCAGCGCCTGAAATATCTTTCATTACCGAAGTAGCCGGACTAGGTTCTGTTACCTCTAAATTTTCAGGTGTTGGCGCGGTTAATGAAGTGGCAAAAGCATTACGCTTTGCAAGCGATTTAATGGCGCCAATTTTATCGCTATTGTAGTACTCAATTAAACCAATGTTTATAGTAACATCACGAAATTGGCCATAAGGAGAAAGCGCATTAATGTTTTTTTTAACTGACTTGATCACAAAGTCTCCTTCAATATCTCCCGATCCCCAGGTCCAGGTCATTACCTCACCGGTAATTCTTTTGTCGTTAAAAATTTTTATTTGCTCTTCAGGTACACAAAATTGTTCTCTTAAAGCAATAACAATATTTACCTCCTGCAGTTTTTCGCCGGTTCGTTGAAGTTTTGGTTTACGATTAATCAAAGGGATCTGAGCATAGTCAGTTTCCTGATTATCTTCGTAGGCTTCAGGGCCTAACAATAGATCAAAAATTATGTCTCCTAATTGAGCGTACATTATTAGTAATTACGTCGTTTGTCTTTCCGGATCGCCTCTTCCACGAGTCTTTTTAACTCGTCTTTCATTAAATTGAGCTGTGCCATTATATCATCGGCCTGTCCACCTTTGGCCGGAGCGCCGCCGATATAGATCGTCGGGTTTAAATGAATTGTTACCGAAGATCCACCGCCTGCAGATCTGGCGTTAATGTTTGGAGCAGGCCTCGAAAATGCACCGTTTGGCTGTGCTGCAGTCACATTCATAGCCAATACAGCGGCGGCCGTTGTGGTTCGCATGGCCTTAACCATCGCGTTCGGTTTTATTGTTTCCGAAATAGTTTCGATAAGTCGGATCCGGTGGATATCCCGGAGCGGTCCTTCCTTCGCCGGAGAGAACGGTAAAAAGTCGCGGACTTTTTTAACTATTCCTTTGATCGCCTCTACCGGTTTCATGGCCAGCGACATCATACCTTTAAAAAGGCTCGAAATAATGTTTTTGCCGGCTTCAAACATTCGGCCGGGTATTGACTTCACAAAAGTGATAAGCCCGTTAAATTTGGCTACAATGCCAGGAAATAGCCTGGTAAAATAGGCTTTGATCTTATCCCAGTGCTGAATTATAAAAGCTACCGGATTAACGAATAATAAACCCCACTTTTTAATAAATGCTACGGCCTGGTTAAACAGTGCTTTGATGTTTGCCCATGTTTTAACGAAAAAAGCTTTGATGTTATCCCAGTACTTGTATATCAGTACTGCTATTCCTACCACGGCGATCGCCAAAAGAACAAAGGGATTAATCGCCATAACGGCGTTTAATACTTTCATGGCGCCGGTCATAATCCAGGTGGAAGCTGCAGCAACTTTTGAAGCTACAGACTGAGCCCATAATCCAGCCGCCGACATTTTTGCAGTGATACCAGCTGCAGCATTTTGGTAGGTCGTGGCTTTTAAAAGTTTTAAGAATATCCCGCCGGCGCCGGAAGCGAAACTAATCGCCTTCATAAGGCCCCCAAAAACAAACGATAGTCCGGACACTCCCAAAGAGAGCGCAGCTACAGCGACGCCGATCATCATTATTTTTTTTGCTAGGACCGGATTTTTTTGCGTCCAGTCCTGAACCTTAGCGATAACGACCGACACCTTTGCAAACAATGCGTTTAAGCCAGGCATTAAGGTCCTGCCAAATGTAACGGCCACCTGGTTTGCATTATCTTTTAATGTCGAGAACTGGCCGTAAATACTTTTCGATTGTGCCTCGATACCGCCTGCAAATTTAGTGTTACCCACGCCCTGCAGGTATTTTTCGATCTCTTTGGCGTTTTTATTTACAGTGGTTTTCACGCCCTGGAATAAGAACGTTACTTTATTACCTTGCTGCGAAGCTTTAATCCCGAATTCTTTTAACCTCTCAAACTCAAAGGTGGCGGCATCTGCCACAGCTTCCACCATATCGTTTAAGCTTTTGCCCATACCGGAGGCAATATTCCCATAAGCTGTAAGGGCTTTTTGTCCCGGATCCAGGCCCATGTTTTTAAGCTTAATAAAGCCGGTCATTACTTCCTCGAGTTCGTAGGGCGTCTGGGCTGCAAACTGGTTAATCTCTTTAAATGCCTTGTTTGCGGCCATAGCATTACCCTGGAAGGAAGTTTTAAGGGAAATATTTAGCTTTTCATAATCGGCCGCGGCTTTTATTGCAATGCCTAAAGGCCCGGCAGCTGCCAGGCCTATCGCGCCGAATTCTTTTCCTGTTTTAAAGGCTTTATCTCCCATTTCGCCGGTCCGGCGGGAGAAAGACATTAACCTGGCCTCGTTCCTGGTAGCAAAGGAATTAATAACCCGACTCGCCCGGTCATAGGCGGTTAGGATCATTGATACCTGCATTTGTCTATTTGCTGCCATTTTTAGAGATCTTAATCGGGTTTAGGGTTCATCTTATTGTAAAGGTTCACCCCGTTGTTAAACTGCCAGTACACGTCCCGGGAGGGCATTTTTAAAACCGTTGTGATCGGTGTACTTAAAAAATTAGCGACGAAAGTGGCCTGTTCCTCGCTTATTAAAAATTTATATCCTGGAACACCCCCATAATGGTGATATACTCGTAGTAGCCGAGAAAACCTTTTTTAGCGATAGCCTCCGGCGGCATAAATTGACCGTCAAACTTTGTAAGCTGAGCGATCGAGGCCTGGGTGAAGGCTTCCTCGTCCATTTTATTGCCGACCATACGTCGCGCTTTGAGCACATCGCCGGCGCTGCCCACAAAAATCTCTACTTTGTGCTTTGTTCTCGGGGTCATAAATTCGACATGCCCGTCTTTGGTGTATTTGGTGATCTCGTAACCTGAAGCATCGAGAGTGATCGTTTTACTGTTATCCTTCCAGGTCTTTTTCCAGGTCTCCGGAGCGTCGGCAGATTCCTGGCGAGTGCTCATATAATACTCTGGGGTTTCAGTTTCATTCACGATCGGGTAAACGATTGCAGGCTCTTCCTGCTCTTCGAGAGTTCCGGTCTGCTGTCCTTCAGCTGTTACGGCGGTCTCTGCTTTAACCGCGCTAGTGTTTTCGTCTTTTGTTTCTGTACTGATTGTAGTGTCTTTAGCTGTGTTTGTCATGGTTTTGAGGTTTACGTATTTGATTTATAAAAAAAGAAAGGGCCTCTTTTCGGGAGGCCCTTTTTAAGGTTATTATTACCCGCCGATGTTGGCTTTATAGTTTGCGAGCAGATCATTGCCATCGACACGATGAATGTTCGCCATCACATCTATCTCTATAATCTCGATGTCTTCGATCTCAAGTTTATAGTAGCTGCAACGCATTTGCGACTCCATTTCCACGTTATCGTGTTGTTTGAAAGCTGCACCAGGGAAGTTGGCTACTTGAGCAGTTAGGTAAGCGGTAACTTGTTTCTCTGAGGATCTGTTACCTGCTTCCCAGCCTTCTAAAGATCCGCGGACCTGCATAGAAACTGTTTTGTACGGATTACCCATTTCCTTGAGTACATCCGGATAAAAGGAATTCCATTTAATTTTATATTCCATTTTATCGATCCCGGAGGTGAGTTCCACTTTACCGATCATTCCAAGCGACTTATGTTCTGAAGCTGTGAATTTTATTTCAGGTAAGTTGATCTCTTCCACCTGGCCCAAAAGACCCACACCGTTTAAATAAACGTTTGCGTTTGTGATGCGGTTAATCGTTACTTGTGCGCTCATCGTGAAAAAAATTTATATCGTTTTTAAAAAAGTGAATTATTAAGCTGCTAAGGCTTTTGTGAACAGGTTAATGTCTACGAAAGCGTTGTAAGTCAAGCGCTCCATTGGTGGAGGAGGCAAGAAGTTGTAATCAAACACCAGGTGACCTAAAGCCAACTCTTCGTTTGGATTTTTTGCTTTATCCCAGGTACATTTTGAACCGTCAAGGATCCAGCCACGAGAAATTAAAATTCTCATAAAGGCGTTTACATCGGCGCGGATCTGATCGATAATCGCTTTTGTGATTGGCTTATCAATGTATGGACGAGAGTAGTACTCAATCGACTCAGCAATGATGTCCGACACGCGGATAACACTTAAAAACGAATCAATCGCAGTGTTTTCCGGGAAACTTGCATTTCTGTTACCCCATGTACGAGCTACGCCTGAACCCATAGATACAGTAGAAATTCCGGCGCCATTTAAAGCGTTTGCATCACTGTTTGGATCAGAGATCTCGTCAGTAATTGGAATCTCGGTTCCATTTACACCGATAATTTCGTGGTTAGAAACACTGGTTTGCGGTCCTTCCAAAGCGTCAGTAGCGCACATTTGGCCTGCATAATACGCGCTCGGATCAGAATACTGATCAGCGTCCGTAACCAGGTTGTTGTCCTTAACCCAAGGGAAAAGTAACATTACGCGCTTATTCTGTGTTTGAAAATTAATTGATCCACCGGCTCCACGGCCTGCTACTGCAGTTGCTTTTGAGGTACCGAATGGAGCAGGAGTGAATGTGCAAGCTCTTTTATCATTGATATAAGCCACCATTCCTGCACTTACAGCAGTTAAAGCACCATATACAGGGCAAATTAAAATTTTGCCAGTGAAGCCGAATTGAACACGGCTTAAATCAAATAATTTCATACCGGTACGAACATCACCGGTAACAGCTCCAATAATTTGAGCTGAAGTAATAGTAGTAGTGTCCAGTTTATTGTAATTAGCTTTTACAGATCCTGTTTGGCTAATTGTGGTACCAATAACTTTAATGTTACCATAGTCATCTACTGAATAATCAGTATCTAATACATAAGTAACATCGCCGGCTGCGTTAGTTAAGCTGGTAAAAGAAGTTGGCTCATAAGTGAGTTTTGTTTTTCCTCCCACCATAACATGTGGCTCGTCTTCCACTTCGATATCGTGGGTTTCAGGGTCATAAATATTAACCACTACTACAGTGGCCTTTGAGCTTTGCTCAAAAATAATATTTAAGGCCTGTGGAATTGTAAAGCCGGCCAGGTACGATCCCCATTGTGATAAATCATCCTGTTTTTGTACTAAGGTTAACTCCTGGCTCGGTCCTTTAGGGGCCAAACCGATTAACATTACTACCGCTGTACGAACGATTGTAATGGATTTTCCGCCAATTACAGCGGTAAAAGTTTCGACACCGTGAACAAAATCTGAAGCTGCCATTTTTTAAATTTTTTATATTAGAATTAGGTTAATTGCTTGTTTTTAATGGAGTTTAAGCGTCCTTTAATTTGAAGGAGCGGTGTATACTTTTATGTGACCTTTAATTAAGAGGTCTTTTACACGCTCATTATCTTCAGGAAGTTCAGCTACAGTGCCTTTTGACATTACAACTTCTTTAGTGATTGTAACTTCTTGAATATCCTCTTCCTCTCCTTCAGCAGCTACGTTTTGTAAGTCTTTAATCTGAAAAGAAATTGCTAAGAGATTGAGGGAATTTGAAATATATTTTTTCATGTTTTAATAATTAGCGGTTTAAAAGATCGGATTTCCACCGATCTGTGTGTCCTCTGTTACTGTTGTACTATCGCCTTTTCCCGGAGGAGGGGTAAAGACCATTTGTTCGATACTCGGCAACTCTGGTTCGTCGTTGAACTCGCTTAAAATGTAATTTGTGCAGAGTTCAGTGAGCGCCATCCAGATATTTGAATCCTTATCTCTTTCATAGAGCTTCACATTCTTAGCAATCATTTTAGTGTAGCCTAACGGCTGATAACCAATCAAATATTTAAGAACTATCCGGATCATGTCATTCACTCCGGCTACTCCTCGTCTGTTTTTTGACTGACAATGAAAAGCGAAGCCCATAGTTCCTGTTTGACTCACCACATTCGGATCCAGAATCTTATCATAAGTAGTATCGAGATAACAAACCGAAATCCTACCTACACCTTTTATAGGTCTTTTGAAGTTTAGCACGTTTTCCGGCCATAGTTCTATCTCAATATCTCCTTCAGCTATGTAACCTGCGGTAACAAGCTGATCTCTTTTAAAATTTAGTCTATCAACTAAATTTTGCTCGAGTAAATTGATATCGGATTCTATTGCAGACATTTTAAAGAACGTTTAATCAGGTATTTTTTCGAGAACAGCGATATAAGTCGCGCCATCGTAAATCTTTTTTACAGAGCGCACGTAGTAATTCGATTCTTTAATCACTACAGTCTCGTCGTTATTAGCGTCAACGCTCGCTTTTAGTGTTGGAAAATATGGAGCTCTGTATTCCATTGTTTCCTGAGTTGGCAAGTACTCTATATCGCCCAGTTTTTGCATATGATCAGGCTCGTTAAAACCAACCTGTACAACTTGGGCTGCTCCTCCAGCTGAAGGGGTCCAGGACGCTGAGTAACCAAAGACTTTCATCGTCTTATCGAAACTAATGTCCCGGACCTTATCAAATAGATTGCTCATTTAAGAGGTATTAAGCGCCTTCCACAGATCCGCCGCCTTTTAATGCGAGGATCAATTCATTTAATTTTGTAGCAAGCTCTTTTATGCCAGCCGCCAATTGAGCATTAATAACTGTTTGCGCTGCTAAATTTGCAGGTTCAGTTAAAGTGATTGCCTCTATAGTTCCGTTTGCGGCGGCAGCTCCACTACTGTCCGTAACAGGTGCTACTACAGCAGCTCCCTGGTGAACATCCAAAAGCACTTCTACCTCTGTATCTGCACTAGCTGCGCTAACTGCGGCTTTACCGATATACTGATCAGTAACAGTTTTAGTGATTTCTTGATTTGCAGTACTCCAGTATAAAGTATCACCTTGTGTAATTACCAAAGGAGCATCTTTCGCAAAACGAAATACTCCACCGATTTTCACATCACCGGAATCTCCGTCTGCGATGTCGCCAATAGCTACAGCGATTATACTGCCAATGAATACAGGCTGTCCAGCTACTACATCGTCACCGGTGCCATTTGTCCAGGTAAGTGTGGACGCTTCGTAAACAAAATTTTGCATGATTTTTTCGAATAATGGGGCGGCTCAATGCCGCCCCTGGTTTTTATTTCTTTTGAATTGTCAGGTTTTTTCTAAATGAGCTACTGATTAAGCTCCAGCGTTCATAATCACACCTTTATAATCGATCGCAGACACACCGTAATCGTGGCGTACTTTCCAAGCGATACCATCCTGGTTAAAGGCGATTTCGCTTTCTAAGTGAGGAGCTTGTTGACCGTTTAAGAAGGAAACTTCAATTGCCGGAACATCTGAAGGATCTGCAAAAGCATACCAAGGGGTCGACGCAGCGCCTAAACGCGGAGTTCCGATTAATTGCTTAAACATATCTTTAACACTGTTTGGTTTTTGAAGCTTGTTAACTGCTTCCGGATCAAAGAGAGAACCGTTAGTAGTATTTGCAGTGCTTAACAACTCGCTTGGTCCTACCCAGATAGCCGAAGCGATATCTAAATAGTCGTTAGCTTGTTCGTCCGTCATACGGGCAAACTTGTTACGAACTTTTTCAAATTGTGCAGTTATTGGAGTTCCACCAGCACCGGCAGCAATTAAATTTCCGTGTGCTGCATCAAAAAGAGGTAAACCGTCAGTCATTAATGGACCAAATCCACCATTTAAACCGAACAATGCAAACACGTCGATTTCAATTGAACGGGCAGCTGCTCTACCTAATGCACGGGTGATATCGGTAAATCCACCTAAGTCGTCGTTAACGATCATTTTCCTCGAAAGGTTAATGATGTTACCAAAAGTGCCTATTTGCACTTTTTCCTTAGTTGCATCGGCTAAAGCTTTGGTTTTATAAGTTCCGTTTTCATTCAAAGCATCTAAACGAGAAATAGAACCCGGACGTAAACGATCCCACTCACGGAAATCACTTACTGATCCGATTTTACAGAACATTTTCCACTTATCTGCAGTTACATTATAAGCATCCAATAAAATACGGCGGTTGGTACCGGCTAAGAGAATAGGAAAGTCAGAAGAGTTGCTGGTGATGGCACGAGAAGCGATCTCCATGTCGTCTAAATCACGAGTGTCGATACCAATTCTTTCGCAGCACATACGGGCGATATCTATCAATTTACGGTTAGCAAAACGCTTACCTAATTCACGCTCTTCAGCGGTAATAGATTTATCGGTTACTGCACCTGAGCGCATTAATAAACCAGCAACCATACCGGTACGCTCTTTTTCTGTTTCGTCTTTACCCGTAACGGTAATGTTTTGACCGCGCAGCTTAGGATCAGTTTTTGCAAGCTCATCCTGTGCTAGTTTACGAGCATTATCGATAGAAGTTTTATCGGTAATTAATTTTTCGCCGAATGCTGCAGGTAAACCAAACACACGAACCATGTTAGTGATTTCAGTGTGACGGCTTTGCTCTGCTTCAATACCACGCTGCACTGCAGCGGCGATATCTGCATCGCGGTTAGCGGTTTCTTTAGCAATTACTTCAGCTTCTGTAGCAGTGTGAGTTAATCCCACGGCTAAAGCGCGTTGAGTAATTTGTAATTTACGTTCTGCGGCTTCTACTTGTGCCAGGGTTGCAGTGGCTTGAAGGCCAACTGCTAAAGCTCTTTGCTCTAAAGTCATGTCTCTATTGTTTAAAGGGTTATTATTTGGTAATTTATTTACAGGTTCAGATCCGGATCTTTCTCCGGTTACGCCTTCAGCGTCGATAACTTCGATCTCGCACACGCGTGAGAGAGGCTCAAAGTCTTTTATTTTTTCAAGGCTACGACCTACACCCGCAGAAATATCTGCAGGAATACTAACTAAAGACACCTCAAAAGGCTCCCAGTCTATCACGCGGTAAATAGGAGTTTCTCCATCTACTACCGGCTGTCTTTCGTATTTATATACAGTATAGCCAACTGAAATATTTTCTAAAGTGCCTTCCTTTACATCACGCATGATATCGGCCACGTCTTTGCGGCTCGAAAATTTCACTGTGCAAGCACCACGGCCATTAATTAATCTGGCAGATCCTTTAACTACAGTTCCCAATCCATTGCGAACCGATCCGTAGCTAATATGATTATCTAAAAAAGGAGCGCCGGCATTTAAGCGGTCGAGGCGAACAGATTCAGGTGTTAAAACAAGCTGCTCAATAAAATAAGTGGAGTTACGGTAATCGTAACGGGTAACGTCCAGGGTTTCAGTCGCAAAAATTACGTCCACTGTACGTTCCTTTTCATTAAAGCTATTTTCCACGAAATTTGCGCGGACTAATAACTTCTCTACTTTGAAAATTTCTTTTGCCATTATTTATAATTGATGACTGATAAACTTGTACTGCATCAAATATAAATTTTTATTGAAATAAAAAAACCCTGTCTTTTTTTTCAAAAGTCAGGGTTATTAACATCAAGTTTTTAGATTAATTAAAGGCTGAATCCTTTACTACTAAAGAGTTTTTTACTCACCTATATCTACCGGTTCAGTTTTTAGTTTTGGAGTAAGAATTAAAGTTGTGGCGTCAGAAGTTATAATTACGCCAGCTTTTTTAATTTTTTCCTGATCACTTTTGATCTCTTCTAAAAGATCATCCGGATTCCATCCATTCTCTCTGGCCACCTCTGACCAACTGGTAATACCATTCAAAATCTGCTCAGCCATTGCCTTCGTTTCTTTAGTTATATCAATCATTTCCCTACGAGGTGCGGTCCAATCAACTGATATAATACGAGGGTCAATTCCTTCCTTTAAATACACTGCATCTAAAAACCATTTAAAAATCTTCTCACATCCTTTTGGTATAATAGTATTACTCTGCAGTTCAGTGATCTTTCTAAAAAACTCCAGCCAACCCATCCGGCCAGAGCTAAAGTTTACATTTGAGTAGTCACCAGTGAGCCCTTCATAAGTAACTCCATAACCAGCTGCAGATCCTTGTAGTGATTTTCGGCTATACTCTCCATAACCAGCAACACTAGGAGGTTTAGCAAAAGTTACCGTTTCGCCAGGCTTTAAGCGTTCTATAATACCAGGTGCAACTTTTTCACGAGGAGGTGGCGCGTTTGGATCTACTTTTTCAGGTAATCCACTCGGAGACCCAGTAATAAACACAGCAAAACAGCTGGCTATTTTTTGTCTCATAAGCTCTGCAGCTTCGTAATCGTCAAAGTCATTAAGTCTCACAAAAGCCGATACTCCGGCTGGTACCCCTCTTTCCTGACCTGGTCTTAACTGACGATATAAATGAATGATATCTTCAGCCGGCCAGCGTTTTGATGTTTGATAAAAGCCGGTTAAGTTGCCCGGATGCTCATCAAAAAGCCAGTAGGCGATCCTTTGTCCGCGATCGTTATACTCTATTCCCTGGCTAATATAATCTCCTACCCCGGTGTTTGGTTTGTATTTATGAGTATCAATAAAGTCCGGCTCCAATACCTGCAAGCGAATGGGTAAGAGCGTGTTATCTTTAGAGTTAAATTTTCTTTTAATGATCAGGCATTCACCAGATTCAAACATTGATCTGGTAGAGAGTGATTGAATTCCGTAGCCACTCAATTGGCCCATAAAATCACACTCTGTGGTACCAAACCAATCTTTCCAGTATTTTTTTACGCGCTTTAATTGAGAGGTATTTTCACTGGTAATACTGGCTCTAATACCGGTACCTACTACATTTGTCGTTAACACTTCAATCGCACTAAAGGCGTAAGTATTATTTCTAACCATAGCCCTTGAAACATTCCGAAGCTGCTCAATAGCAGGTAAAATCTCAGCATCCGCAGAAGTGTGGGTTGTTTTCCAATGAGAAGTTCGGCGGTTTTTCATCGCTGCATCGTAGTCTCTTATTTGGTCGAAGGCCATGCGTTCAGCTATTCGTCTAGCTCCCGCTCCGGGGCTAAGCCATCCTATAAAGCGGTCTAAGGTATTTATTTTTATTGCCATGATTAGTCTTTGCTGAATTCAGCGTATGTACGGCCGCCGCCATTACTAACTTTACCCAAGGCTACAGCCATATCGTATAATAGTGCCTTCATATCCTCACGGGACCGGTACTTAATTTCCTTATTACCGTACCGTACACTCTCAGCGCCTAAACTGTAAGCTTCTGCTAATGCGTTGTAATTTTCTTCGGTTGCTGGAGGGAATACTGGTAATGCCATTTTATAAGTGATGTTAATTAAACTTACTATGACTCAAATATAAATTTTTAAATCCAGTCCTCTTCACGTGTTTGATTCGACTTTTTAACGGGTTTACTAGCACCAATTCCAGCCATTGCATCATAGTGGTGATCCTCAAATCGGTCCACACCTAATAAGCTGGCAGCGGCTCTAGCATAGTTCCTGCAATCTAAAGGCTCGTTAAAAGGGTACTTCTTAACCCAGGTGTATTTCACAATCCCTCTTTCTGTTTTTGCTTCCAGCTGCTCCGAACATATTCCTTTAAAGTGATTAATGTCTGAGTATCGGCCATCCATCGGAAAAAAACAATACCCTGGAGGATAGATCGGTTTTGCTGGATCGGTTTGGTCCGGGTTTAATTTCAGCCAGCCATAAAATTCACTCTTTAGCATTGATACAGCTACATTCCACGATCGCACGTCACCAACTTTTTTACCGTCCTGCATATAATCCACCAGGCGCGGCTGTGCAATAATAACACCCTGGTTCGGTGGCCCACCTTTAACCGGTACTACTCGAGATAGATCAAAGCGCCTGCAGAAATCGTAAACATAACTCTGGTTATGCCCTGAGTCAATGAAAAGCATTTTAACCGGTAGTACTAAACCATCGGCACGAGTCCAGGTTTCGTGTACCAGTTCGGCAAGTTTATTAAAAACATCCAGCTGATTAGTTTCTCCTACGAGTATTCTGTAGTCAATAGACCAGGATCTTTTTCCTTTACCCCATCCAACTATCTCCGCTTCTATCCTGTCTTTCTGAACGTCGGCCCCTACTGTAATAAAACATACATCTTCAGGTGGCTTGTTTGGTGAGTATGTGTTTACACGCTTTGCAAATAAAATATTATAGTCAGGCTGCTCACCGGTGTGTTTATGGCATTTACCTAATATCCCGTTATTAAAGGCAATCATACGGGGCTCATTATTCTGAGCTTTATCATATTTCTCGCAAATTTGCCACCACTTAAACCAGGGAGAGTAGAGGGCGTTTATATGGAAACCAATTTTTTCAGAGCTAACATTATGCGCACATGTAACTCTCCACTCCGCTGGATCTTCGGCTCTCTCATCGTCCAGCATCCAGGTTTTATCTGACTCCACCATGTGATGGCCGCACTCAATACACTCGTAATAAACTTCTTGATAATTTCCTTCATTCCACCTCAGCTGCTCAAATTCTAATTTTTGTTTATGTTTACAGCAAGGGCATGGAACAAAATAATAATTCTGATCAGTGTCTTTAAATTCTCGCTCAATGTTCGATCGACCTTCAATGGTAGGAGTAGAGTTCAGGAAAATTTTAGCATTCCTAAACGTCATGGTCCTTAGCTCCCCCAAGTCCAGAATAGATCCTTGCCCGTCGAGATTTTCTACATACTCATCTATCTCATCAAAACAAATATACCTGCAGGGTAAAGACTTTGCATCGCTGGTAGAGTTAGATCCTATCATTACCAGGAAGCCTCCCGGAAAATCTTTCTGCAATACTGTATTTCCACCTTCACGAATCTTTGCCGACCTGATCTTTCTCCTTAGCGCTCTAGTGGATTTGATCATGGGCTCAATCCTGATCTTACTATTACGCTTCGCGTTACTATCAGTAGGAGAGACTAGTAGAATTCCACCTGGTGCATTGTCAATAATTGAACCTATCCAATTCAATCCTATCTGAGTTCCTCCAACCTGGGAGGACTTCATAAAAATTACTTTTTTGTATTTACTCTGTGGAGAAAGACAGTCCATGATCTTCCGCGCATAAGGTGTTCGGCTCACGCGATAAGGACCAGGTTCAGCTGACATTTCGGGAAGGACCATGTTTTCCTCAGCCCACTCTGATACGCGCTTCTTTCTCTCAGGTGCCAAACCATGATAGAGACTTGTGAGTAGAGGATTAAATGGCGCTGCGATCATAATTTAATATTTTGTTAGATCGGGAGGAGTAGATAGTGCTCGAAGCGCCTCTTCACATGCTTCCATAAAAATATCTTCACCGGCAGAATCTGAAGCTGCATTACGAATAAGCACTGTATAACGGGGTGGCATGTTTAAAATATTTTCCCTTAACAGCTTGCCAAAGTCAAATAGTGCGGCGTCAGTGGCTTGTTTGTTTACAAAATTTCCAATCTGTTTTTGAAACTCAAACTGATCCCGGGCTTTTCTTAATTTCTCAGAGTCGAGTTTTAAGTCAATGATCTCTGATTTTTTCTTTTGTGCTTCCGGATCCACCGGAGGTGCTTTATAGGTATGACCACTTGCTTTTTTTTCTGAATCTTTCACTCCTTTTTTTGGAAGATCTTCCAGAGCTTTTGTTCCTTTACCAGCTGATTTAAGACCAGCCGGTGAGTTATTCCATTCCACGATCGCTACATCGTAATCAATTGCTTTTTTACCATTCTCGTCAGTGATAGATCCTTGCTGTATATAACCCTTTTCAATAGCCTTCCGAATGGTCGCTTCCGAAAATCCGACGAGGTCGGCAAACTTTCTCTGTGAAATAGTTGGCATTAATCGAGGTCTTTAAATTTTAATTTAGTAATGGGTGTCATTCCGTATTTTCTCCGGAGTTTGTCTTTACGAATTGTTTCCGATCGGCTGGCTAGTGATTTTTTAATCACATCCGGATCTTTGGTCGGAGCTGTCCGACCTTTAGCGAATAGTGTGGCTTTCTGACTCTCCGGAATTGTCCGCAGCGGAGAAATCTTTTTCCCTTTATTCCAGGGTTTAACTCCCTTTCTTAGTCCTGCGAAATCTATTGTGTCCCTGAAGGAAGGATCCTTTACCAAATCCAACTCCCTGGCTTTACGAACCATGGTCCTAACAGAAGTATTACACCTGGCAGCCAATTTTTTATTTGGAGTCATGGAATAATTTTTCTTTAAATCTTCCACCTCAGCTGTGGACCATTCTTTTTTAATTCGCATATCTTAATAGGTAGAAGGGTAGGCGTTGTTAATAATCTCTGGTTATATATCCAGTTCTATATAATTGCTTTCTCACCTCCAACCAATCAACAAAAGGATATTTGCTTATTTTTTTATTGTTTACTAATGGACATCCTAGTCCCCTATCGTCGATAAACAAATCTGCGTGAACCTTTGGACTGTTTGTGTGTTTGTGTTGTTCCGGATTAACATTAACTCCATAAAGCGGTATGTCATTTTTGATAAACCACATTACAGCCTCAGATAAAAAAACTTTGCCGTCAGCATCACCTCTAATAGTATTCAAAATTATTTGATGGCCTTCAGCTACTAAATCCCTTAAAACTTCACCAGCTCCAATATTAGGGCCTACCCTCGGAAAGTCATGTGCTACACAGGTACCATCAAAATCTACAGCTATAATCATATTATTAAATTAAAGTGGTTTCACATTTTACACCTGCGGCTTCAAGTTGGGCTAAGATCTCTTCCTGGTGATCTTTATTATCACAGTAAACTAAAATACCCAACTGCTGATCAGAGTCTTTTTCTTTTGGCGCCCGGGCTTTTTTATTTGATTGCTTTTGATTTTTGATCGGAGTTCTATCCTCTGGAGGAGATCCCCTCAGAATATCTAAAATCTGCTCATTATCGAACGCTAGGACACTTATATCCACTTCCATAGTTATAAGTGCTGAAATTTCTGCGGAGAGCTTTAAAGGGTCAAAAATTGAGTTTCTGGCTATTTGATTATCAGCAATAATGTAAGCTCGTTGCTGAGGCTCACTTAAATGGCTCAGGCAGATCGTAGGCACCTCCCGGGCGTTAAGTCGCTTTGCAGCATAGTAACGGCCCTCACCGGCAAGTATATTGTTTTTAGAGTCTACTGCAATTGGTTGGTTAAAGCCGAATTGCTTAATGCTTTCAGCGATCTGTGAGATTTGCTCTTCTGGGTGTGTATTGGAATTATACACCGATGGCACCAGGTTGGCAAAGGGTTGGTATTTAATTTCGAGTTTACGCATTCAGTTTGTCTGGACACACAAATAAATTTAATTGTGATGTCAAACAAATGTAATGCGTTTATGCGCACTTTTGCAAATTTGCGTACCAGAAAAAAACGCAACTTATAATTTTGCGAACCAACCAAAAATTTGTCACAAGTGAAATCTCGCCGTGATGCGCAC
>Ga0172380_10001171_pt1 | contig 46276 bp, 90 predicted proteins | sample Leawe162metaG_FD_119747 | JGI IMG/M metagenome (GOLD analysis project Ga0172380, IMG submission 119747) | Leachate microbial communities from a municipal landfill in Southern Ontario, Canada - Leachate well 162 metaG | ecosystem: Engineered > Solid waste > Landfill > Unclassified | place...
CCGCCCCTTGAGCACGAGCGCGCGGACACGCCCCGTCGCCTCGCGCTGGGCCTCGATCCGTTGGTGGATGAACAGTTGGGCGGGGTTGAGAGCGAACGGGATGACCCGCATGTCCTTGGTGCGGATCTTGAGGCAGCGACTGGCGTAGTGAGGGAGATCGTCGCGGAGCCGTCGGCGGATGCGCTTCTCCCGGTCCGACATGACCGGCCGAGTGGTGGTCATTCGAGGTCGGTCAGCGCATCCTCATGCGGTATGGTGGCGTCCATGTCCACGGGCTGGACCGGCTTACCCTTGCCGTAGCCAGACACGTAATCAGCGGCTCACTTCCAAGCTGTGGCGTCGTCGTCCAACTCATGTTCCTGTAAGTATTTGACGCACTTCGGTAGCACATCCTGCTCGGCGGCGCGCGCACACTCCTGGACAAAGGCGTTGGGTTTGCGCCCCGAGCGCCCCGGGAGTCCAACGCCAGCCCGCTCATCGCCTTTAACGAATGGGCGGCCTCGCACGCTTTTAGCCGCGCTTTTCCTCACGCAGGCATCCACGACCGGTACAGCCACAGATCGTCGCTTGGCGGGGCAGCAGGGGCCAGCGGTTGGGCTCGGAGCGGGCGCGTCGGGATGGGCGGAGGTGTCCGCTGCCATTTTTCGCGACTGGACCACCAGTAGATCGTGTGGGTGCTGACGCCGAATTCACGCCGGAGTTGGGGCGCACTCGACCCGTGTTCGAACCGGTGGCGGATCAGGGGCTTGAGATGGGAATGGGGGGCCATGGTGGCTCTACGTTGTGTCGGGCTGCCCGATTCCGCAAGCCCCCCGGTGGCCGAGGTGCTCCAGGGCGAGGCGGAGGAGGCCGGGGAGGGCGCAGTGCTTGCGGCCGGTTTCCCAGTCGGAGACCGATTGGGTCGAGATACCCAAGGCGGTGGCGAGGGCGGCTTGGGTGAGGCCCAACGCCTGCCGGTGAGCCTTGAGCTGGTCCGGGGTCATGTCGGGCCCATCGTGGCCCGGAGCGCATCCTGCGCGGTTTTGCAGGCGGGGCAAGTGGTGACCAGTTCGGGGACGTTGTCCCAGCGGCGGAGGCGGGTGACCCGGACCACGTGGCGGCGACCGCAGAGGGTGGGCTCACCGAGGTTGCCAACGTGGAGGGGTTCAACGTTGCGGGCGGTCATGGGTCGGTCTCCGTGGTGGCGTCAAGGTGCAGGGTTCCGTGTCGGGTCCGCCGCAGGAAACAGTTAAAGCAGCAGGGGTCTGCCCAGTCCTCGGTGTCGGCGAGCATGACGGGATGACCGCAGCGGCAGCGCCATTCGGGGGCGGGCACGATGTCGGCGGCGTTCATGCGGGCATCCGCTCCCATTCGGTGCGCTGGTAGGTGACCAGCGGGAGGCCGCCCACCGGGCCCTGATACAGCTTGACCTCTTCGCCCCACGTCTTGACGATCTTCTGCGCGGCCTTCCGAGCCACCGTGAGGGACTGGAAGATCCGGCCGACCTGCCACTGCTGGGGAGCTTCCCGGGTGGTGAAGGCCATCGTGTACAGCGCGGCGGTCTTGGCCATCGTGTCCTCGTCGTGGGTGGGTCGGGGTCATTCCCGACGACCAAGTATAGCACTAGCGTATAGCCTAGCGCAATAGGCAGGTTTTGCCGGGCAGTGGTGTGTCGGGGAGACACGGGGTGCGCGGACAAGATCATCCTCGATTCTGACTTTGTTGCCCTCCCCTCTTAGGGGGAGGTCAACTAGGGCAACGTGCCCCGGTCAACGTGCGGGCAACTAAGTCAAGATCAATACGACGTATGTAGTGCAAGGGCCATCCTGCCCTTGTCTGAGAGGGTCCACGTCTGCTTCCGACCGTCCGGTGACTGAATGAGGCCGCGCGCTTTGGCTGCGGCGTATGCTTCGGCGGCACGTTCGGTGCTCATGGTGGCGGCCCGCTTCACCAACGCGCGGAGATCTGTTCCACCTGGTGCATTCACGGCATCCCGCACAACCTGAAGCACCACAAGGAGATCCGGGTCTAGATGGCCCTCAATATTCGCGTGTAGATCATCCGATTCTACCACGAGGGCCGGGCCGTAGGGTACGAGCCGCAGCCGCACCGGTTCCCCTTCTTCCGCGTCCTTCTGCTTCGTCACTTCGAGCAGGAGCCCGCCATCACGCTTAGTGAGGACCATGGTGGTGTCGCAGGCCGCGTCAAAGGCGCTGGAACCTCGCCCGCGTTTCTGCCCGCCACCGTTGCCGTCACCGTGCCCGGGATGATGCAGGACAAGGACGGAGCTGCCCTGAGCCCGAATGATGCGATCACACGCCTCAATTGCAATCGCCATATCACTCGCGTCATTTTCCTTGAGTCCGGCAGTGCAACGCGCTAAGGTGTCCAGTATCACCAACTTAGGCTTGTTCGGCAGGGTGTCGCATTGTGCAAGGAAGGCGTCGACCGCCTTGGGGTCGGCGAGTTGGAGCGACTGTTTGCGCCACCACACCCGGGGTTGATGTTGCCCGCGCCCAAATCGAGCCTCATGGGCCAGTAATCGGGCGGGACGGCACCCTTCGGCCGCGACATAGACCACCCCACCCCCGCGCGTCTCCCGGCCCAACCAGGGCTCGTTACGGCCCATCGCTAACGCCCAGCCCAACGCCAAGAACGATTTCCCCGCCCCCCATTTACCGGTCAAGCTGGCCAGCACCCCGAGCGGGAGCAGGCCGTCAATCGCCCAATCTAGGTTGGGCTGGACGAGCATTTCCTCGTAGCCAAAGAGGGGAATCTCCTTGGGCTTGAGGCTGATGATGGTGTGGCGGGCAAGGTGGTTGAGCTGGTGGAGCAGGTCCGCCACTGACTCATGTTGGTCGATCCCGGGGTACAAGGTGCGCGCAAGGGCGGCCCGTTCCACGATACTCGACAGCCGGAGGTCGTGCAGGATGACATCGTTGGTCAGGTCATCATGGATCTGGAGGCGATAGATCCCGCGCCCCAGCGCTTCCGGATCATCCACCACCTGGTAGGTGGCGGGGATCGCGATATCGTCTGGCTCAGTGCCGTTGAGGCGGCCGGTCATGCCTCAGCCACCGAGTCACGCTTGATGCGATTGCAGGGCTTACACAGCGTCTGGAGGTTGTGCTCCTCGCTGCTCCCACCCTTGCTGACCGGGATGATATGATCGACTTCGAGTGTCACATCCTTGGCTTGGCACTGCCGGCACTGGTGGTTGTCGCGAGCGAAGACGTGCAGTCGGACCTTTGAGGTCACCTTGTGGCGGGCATTGAGCGGCCGCATCCGGGGTTGCTTGTCGATCTGACGATGCGTCTTCCGGATGACAACGTTGTCGCCATGCAGAGTGCACCAGCCATCCATCCACGGGAGCACGCGTTCCTTGTCGGTCAGGTAGCAGCACTCCTTGACGCAATCGTTCCACCACCAGCAGACATGCCGCTTGATCGTGGACTCGACCTGAAACAACATTGTTGCCATGCAGATGGCACCCCACGGCGCCGTCAAGGCATAGACGCATTCCTCGAATTGCTGGGCGTTGATATCCCCCTTGAGATGGCTGGTGCAGAGTACGCCGAGTAGGTCGTATTCGTGGTCCATAAGGCGTTGAGTCTCCTGTCACCTTGTACCAGCGCCGAATGCGCGGCCCAAGTGACGGTGAAGGATGTAGCCCCTTCCAGATGCCTAGGGGTAGCGCGCTGGGCGCCTGGCGGCGGCAGCATTCCCTAGGAACCCAGTCAGGGCCACGGTGCAACGAGTCGATTGTCGCGCAAGAGACCGCACGGCGCTACTCGCGGGTCATGGGTAAGGTACCATATCCGGCCCCCTCCCGCCACCGTGTCGGTTCGTCGCACTGGCGCGGGGCCGCTTCTGTTACAAACAGGCCATTGCGGCGAGTCGCCATATTGGCTAGTATTGAGCAACCCAAACGGAGCCTGACCATGTCGAACCTGTCCCACGCCGAACGCTGCGAAGCCGAAACCAAGGCCCCGAAGGGCCACGAGGCAGAAGGCTGGCAGTGTCTGCGGCGCAAGGCGGATGGGACTCCCTACTGCCGCCAGCACCAGCAGGGGACGCCCCACGGGAACCGGGAAGCCCTCCTCCAGAAGGAGGGCTGAGTGCCCACCTCCCTCGCCCTCACCTACCGCCAGCGCCACGCCCTCGACCAGACGCAACTGGCCCAGCAGCTCGGCGTCAGCCTCCGCACCCTGTCGCGCTGGGAGAACAACCCGTCGCTGGAGCCGCCCTTGCTGCGGCTGGCGCTGCGGGGGCTGGGGCGCTAGCGTAGGCGCCCCATGCCCTACACCCACGGCACCCCGCGCGGCTACTGGTCGCCCCATTTCTGCCGCTGCCCCCTCTGTGTGGCGGCGCAAGCCGAGTACAGCCGCCAGCGTCGTGCCCGCCTCGCCCATGCCGCCGGTCGCCCCTATCACCGCAACAACCGTCGTCCCCTCTGTCTGCGCGGCCATGTGAAGGTCGCGGGGCGGTGTCCGACTTGCGCCCGCGACGCCAAGCGCACCAAAGCCGAGACTCGCGCCGTGCCGTATCCGTGGACGGTGCACCGGGCCAGCCCCTACCTCCGGCGCCGGTACCGGACCCGGGAGGCGGCGGTCCGGGCTGTGCTGCGGCTGCGTGGGACGATGACGCTGACCGGGCCCAAGGGTCGGCACTGGGTGATTGCGCGGGCGTAGGGATCGGGCGGGGGCTGCGGTCGTGGTGACCCGTCCTCTTTTCGCCACAGTTGCGCGGTGGTTAGGCGGCTGTTAGGTTCAGTCCATCGCAGCACGGTCCCTACTGAACCGGAGCGCAGACCATGAACGCCGCGCGTCGCAAACAGATCAACGAATGCCTGAGCAAGGTTGAAGACATCCTGTCGATGGTCGAGACGTTGCGCGACGAGGAGCAGGACTACTACGACGAGATGCCCGAGAACTTCCAGTCAGGCGACAAGGGCGACGCGGCCCAGACAGCTATCGACGCGCTGGAATCGTCGGTGTCCTCCCTCGAAGAGGCCCGCGACTACTTGTCTGAGGCAACGCAGTGAAAGGCTACGTCGTCCGCCTCGTCCAAGCCCGCCGCAACAGCGCCCACGGCATCACGCGGGGTTGGCAGGCGCGGCGCTATGCCAAGGACACGACCGGCCCGTATCGGTCCAAGCTGTTCAGCGATGCCCAGTGGGGTGGCATACGACAGGCCAAGCGATGCGCGGAGTTCTGGGCCCAGCACGGCACGATGCCGCAGCGGCCCATTCGCTAACACAGTACCGGCCCGGCGGGCCGGACCCGGAACGGAGGAGTACGATGAACGCGGCGCGACGGAAGCAGATCGGCGAGTGTCTGAGTAAGGTCGAGGACATCCTGTCCATGGTGGAAACCCTGCGAGATGAGGAGCAGGACTACTACGATGAGATGCCCGAGAACTTCCAGTCAGGCGACAAGGGCGATGCTGCTCAGACGGCCATCGACGCGCTGGAATCCTCGGTGTCCTCACTCGAAGAGGCCCGCGACTACTTGTCCGAGGCGACCCAGTGACCCCGCGTCCTGACGCGGCGCCCGGGGCGGGGGATATGGGTGACGAGAACTGGGACGAGCGGTGGGCCGCCCAAGAAGCAGCGATCAAGGGCGCCGTCCAGTGGGTAAAGGCTGTCTGTCAGGAGGGTACGCAGAGCAAGGACGGTCGGTTCAGCATTGAGCCCGAGTTTATCGGCACGACGCGCCCACAGTGCTATGCGCTCAAGGATCGCACGGGACCAAAGTATGAGGTGGGCTCTGGCGGCTCGATTCGTAGCATGAAGCGTGAGGCTGGGCTCATCGTGCTCCGTGAGCGGAATGACCCGAATCTGGCTACCGCCCGCGCGGCGGCCCCCACGACGGAGGATGTATGAGCAAGCGCCTCGAAATCGACTTCTTCACCAAGCGTGACGTGATCCGCTTCTGCAAGAAGCACGGGCTCGACTATCAGGAGACGGGCCGCACCGAATTGCGGCGCCAACTCTTCGGGGTCCGCTACATCGTGCCTGTATCGGCGCGGCAGGTCAAGGCGCTCGTGGCGGCTGGAGAGGTGGTGGACAATGCCCGCGACTGAGGGCACCAGCGGCCCCGTTCATCTCGTGCGGTGGATCGACCATGAACTGCTCGCCTCGTGCGGCGAAGACAGCCCGAATCGCACCGTCAGCACTGATCCGCAGATGGCGGATTGCCCTGCCTGTCAGGCGGCGGAGGTGGAGATTGCGCTGTATCTCGCGGCACACCGCTGTTTAACGGACCTCACCACGGAGGTGGAGCGGTGAGCAACCCACGCATGATCGACTGTAAGCATTGCGACGGGACCGGCAACAACCTGGTACTGCGTAGCCTGCGGTGCGACAAATGCAATGGCACCGGAAAGATCCAGACACCGAAGAACGCCACCTACGAGGCCCGCCCGCGTGGCCATTCGGACGGCTACTGGGATGTTTGGGACGCTAACGGCAAGCGGCTGGTCTATGACTGTTCGCGGAAATCGGCGTTCCTCTGCTCGATGCTCTTTCACGCAGCGGACCGAAAGAAGGAGACTCCCAATGCCCGCTGACCTGTCCGCCTGCTTCGGCCCGCGCCCCTACTCTCCCGCCATGGATGCGCTCGTGCAAGCCTATGGTCGCCGCCAGTCCATCGTCGCGGCTGCGCTGGCCGAAGGCATGATGTGCGGGTGTGGCGAAATACGCGGGGAGCGGGGCTGCACCGAGGACCATTGCACCGCGAAGGAGGACGTATGAGCCGCGCGATGCGCTGGACCCTGACCACCGTGGGCGGGCTGCTGCTGGTCGCACTGGGCTACGTCGCGGTGCTGGTGCACGAGTACAGCCGCTGGAGCGCGGCTAACTGATGCGCCACTCCGTGCCCCGCCCCGCCACGCTGCTGTACTGGGCCTGCTGGGCGCTGCTGCTCGGCATCCTAGCGATGGTGCTGGCCGAGAGCGGTCCGGGTGGCTGGCGATTCCTGACAAAACTGTACGGTGGTGGCGTATGACCTCTTCACCCCCAGCCGGCGCGAGGCCGCGTATGAGCGAGACGAAGTATCACGCAGTGTCAGCCGCTATCGCAGTGGTGGCGATCTTTCTGCCCCCGATGGTCTACGGGACCGTCGTCCGGTGGGGCGCGTTCTGGATCGCTGACGCCGGGGACGGTGTCGCCATACTTGCGGCCATGGCGGCGCTGGCGTCGTGCGTCGGCCCCGCGTTCATCGTAATGACGCGCACCATCAGGAGACTCACCCATGCCTGACCTTCCCTCCTCGGGCCGCGCGGCGGAACCGTGCCGGTGCGGACACGGTGCTGCGACTCATGTTGGCGGTATTGCTGGCGGCCAGTGCCTCGCGTGCAGCTGTCCGGTCTATCTCGCGTCGGCGCCGGGAGACGAGTTCGGCCTTCGCGATGACATCCGGTACCTGCTGGACCAACTCGCGGCGGCACGAGAAGCAGCGGAGAAGTTCGACGAGGAGGAGCGGCACACTCGCGCGGCACTTCACTTCGCGCAAAGGGACCTCGCGACCCTGCGGAGCGAGAACGCTCACTGGCAGGACATGGCGCTGTCCTTCGGGGAGCTGAACGACATGAACAGCAAGGCCCTACTGCGAGCGATTGAGGATGCCGAGAAAGCCGAAGCCGACCTCACCGCCCTGCGGGCGCAGCGGGCGGGGGACGCGCCGACGGAGCGGGATGCCTTGGTGCCGCTGGCCCGACTCGGTCTTGCCGCACTGGACGCTTGCCATGAGGGCGGCGACTACGACGGCGGCGACATTCAGGACGAGGCCGAAAAGGTTGGAGTGGTCAAGCCGGAACCAGCCAATGCTCCCTGCGGCGACAACTGTCTGTGCGCGGAGTACGGCTCAGACATTTGCTATCGCGACACGCCCGCCACGACCGCAGCGCGGGCCATCATCGCAGCACTGCCGCCGGGCGGCGGGGGGACGACATGAGCGACCTGAGACAGCAGGCTATCGACATCATTGGACAGCGGATCGCAGAGATGAAACCGCTCACCCTAGGCGACCTGATGATCGTCGATCAGGCTCTCCGAGATCATCTGCCCTTGGCGTCGGCGGGGGTGGTGACCGAGGGGGATATGCGGTGGCAGCACCGTCACGATGCCGTCGCCGAATGTCTGGGACACCTCAAGATGTTCGCGGCGGCGCAGCAGAAGGAGTACGACACGCTGATGGTCGAACGGGCCGCGTTGTTCATGGAGAACCATATGCGGGCACTGCAGCCCGCCTCGCTCGCGGGTCCGGCCCCGGGCGCGGACGGGCCGTGGAAGGTGCAGGGACCTGACGAATACCTGACTTGCCGCGTGACCAAGGAACCCGATCCGGGATGCCTTCGCCACGACCTCGGACCATTCAATGAGGCGCAAGCCAAGGCTGTCGTTGCTGCGCTGAACGCCGTCCCCGCCGAGGGCCGCGCATGAGCTGCCCAGCGATGAACCTGACGCCTCTGGTGGGTGCCATTGTCGCGGCGGCTTTGATCGTGTTTATCGCCATCATGGCCCATGCATGGATTGGAAAGGCGGCTCGCAAGTGACCGCGCCCCCGACATTCCCGACGTGGACTCGGCTGTCGTGCTGTTCGAGAACGGGTGGTCTGTTCGCTACACAGAACTCACGGGGCCGATTGGTCCCCCAACGTTGGCGGGATAACTGTGGCGCATAGACAGGAGGCCTCCCATGGCGGCTGAGGGGACGACGGAGCGGAAAGAGGTGTGGGCCATACAAGATCGCGGTCTAGACGGGTGCGGCCCGTGGCGCGACCGGATCTACCACGAGTCCCGGACGACGGCCATGGCCAGTGTGCGGCATAGCAACCAGCGGGCCGGGTCGAATGCCTTCCGCCTCGTCCATCGCATCACGACGGTTACCGAAACGGTGGTGGACCATGGCGGCTGACGCGGCGGGGTGGGAAGCGGCGGTGGAGGCGATGCGGTCTGCGGAACTCTGCGAACCGTGTAACCGAGGGGCCATCCGCGAAGAGTGCTGGGATTGCGCGCAGTCGGCCCTCACCGCCGCGCTGCCCGCGCTGCTCCGCGCCGTGGTGGGGGCGATGGCCTTCCCCGACAAGCATCGCGGCAACGAGCGATTTGTCGTCATCGGGCGAAGCTGGCACACCGAGGAAGAAGTGCTCGTCACCCTCCTCGCGGCGGCCGGGCGGGTCACCGGGACGGAGGGGGAAAGATGAGCAAGCGTACTCACTGGCGCGAGGTCGATTGGGTCTATCTCGGCTGCATGGGGTGGGACATCGACATCACCGGAGCGGGATACTACGGGCTCAAGGCAGCGCAACTACCGGACGGCACGTCACTCGGCAATCCGGGATGCGACCCGTGGTCTACGATCCATCTGGACCGGACGACGCTCGACATCATCATGCACGGCGGGAACCTCGAATGGCTGGAGGCGAGACTGGCCGAGCTTCGGGCGGCTGGGGTCGCGCGAGAACTGACGCTCGTCCAGCGCAATAGCACTGCGGGTAGCGGCGTCTATACCGAGGTCACCTTTGGACCGCGCCCATGACCCCGTACCTCGTGCGGGCGCTGGTGACCGTCGCGGGCCTGCTACTGCTCGTCCGCTGGAGTGGGTACTGGCCGAGGGGGTGGCGATGACGATTGACGACCTGAAGCTCCAGCGCGACGGGTGGCTCTGGGCTGGCCCGAAACGGGACATGAGTCTCGGCATTCGACCCGTCTTCGCGTACATCCAGACGCTGCCGAACGGCAACATCCTGACGACGGATGGCGGGATTGGGGCGATTGAGTGGGGGCCTAGAACCTGATCCCAGCGGATACGCGGATGGTAGCCGGTTCGTTGGCCCCGTCCGTCAGTTGGACCCCCAGCCGCAGCATCCACACGTCGCGCTCCAGGTAGCCGCCCACCGGTCCGCCGCGTTCCAGCAGCACCCCAGCCGCCCACCGGGTCGGCTTCAAGCGGGTCAGGACCGCTACGCTACCCAGCCCAGCCGCCCGCAGACTGTCGTTGCTGACGGTCAGCAGCGCGAGGGCGGAATCTTTTGCCGCCCCACTGGCCCGGCAGGCGGTCAGGGCCAGGGAGTCGAGCCGGGCCGCCGCCTCGCACCCCCGGAAGGCCCCCAGCAGGCTCGCTATGGCGTTCGTGGAATCGCCGCGGCCCAACCTGACCAGCACGGTATCGACGGCCCTACGGGCTTGCTGGCGTGGAATGGCGGCCAATCGGGACAGACTGTCGGCCCGCTGGGTGAGGTCGGAGGCTTGCTGGGTGAGGAGGGCGACGGTCTGGGAGTTCTGGGCGGCAAGACTTTCCGCCCGCTCGGCCCGGTCAATGGCCGCTTGGACGGTGGCCGGCGAGGGGGACCGGCCCCAGAGGATCCAGCCCAGCAGGAGGCCCGCACCCAAGGCGAGCGCGGGCCAACGGAGATTGGTCACCCGAGGTCCACGATGACTTCGATTTGGTCGGTGAACTTGGCCAGCACGGCCTTGAGTTTCGCGTCCCGCTTGGCGGCAGCGCGGAGCCGGTCTACCTCAGCCATGGTCAGGCGAATAGGCTTGGCGGGGCCGGTGTAGGTGTAGTACCACCCGTAGTTGACCGGCGGCGCCCACTGGTTGCCCCAGATGTACGGATCGCCGGAAAAGTGCAGAGTGTTGCTGACGCAGTTGAGTCCACCCGTTAGGCCGCTTGCGGTGGTATCACTGAGCCACGAGTTGTTCAATGCCACGAGTTCGCTAGACATAGCTATCTCTCCGCACGGTAAAGGTTAGAACTGCGCCATACAGGAATTCAACCTACCTTCCGCGACCATTGCCCGCTGGTACTGCTCGGCCGCCCCCGTGATATACACGCGGACGGCCCCTTCCATCTCGACGCGGCGGGCGTGTTCCCGGCGGAGCGCCCATCGAAGCGAGCGACCCAGCAGCGGATCATGCCGCCAACGGCTCCCGCCGTAGCTGATTCTCTTTCGGCTTCCGGCGGTTCTTGCCGTTGCCCGCCTGCTTGTAATACTTGCACTGACAAAGCCCTTGCCAGTGACGACGGCCCTTCCGCTTGTGGTGTGCCATCAGTAGGTGATCGCTTCGCATTGGTTGAGGCGGCCGGACACGATCTCCAGCGCGCTGTTGATCTGGGCCGCACCGTGAATGTACTGCCGGACGGCACCGGTCAGCGCCGCGTTCTTCCGCCGCTCGACGTGGACCTGCCAGAGCAGGACTACGATGATCCAGAACGAGCAGACGAGAACCACGGTGACGGCGTGCGGGGGACGCATGACAGGAATGGAGCCGTCATGGCAGCGCACAGGAGCGCAGTGCCCACAAGGCGCGTTGACTGGAAGGCGATCCATGCGGCCCACCCCGGTTGAAGTTGCGTGGCGGACCACGCGACCAGACCGACCCCGAACGACATCAGCAGCGCCGCCCGCAACCACCCGGTGCAGCGCCAGCCCACCACTGCGAGACTCCCCCATGCCGCGACGTGCAGCGGCCAGAGGAACGGGATACCGAAGAGCAGGATACTGGCACACCCAAGCACCGTCAGATCCACGGTCCATCGTGGCGATTTCTCGGGTACCACCATGGCAAGGATCAGCCCAGCCTGACTGAGTGGGTATACGTTGTAGATCAGGTCCCGCAAGATCCAGTGACTGAGCGTATCGGCCACCCACGAGACCCCGTACCCCGCCGCTATCCACCACCACCAGGTATTCCGCTCCCGCCGGAGGACCAGCCAGAGGAGCGGCACCAGCCCGAGGAGATGGGCCGATTCAAAGAGCCAGCCGTACTTGTTGCTCAACAATCAGGGGGGCACGGGTGAGACTCATTGACAGGCGGAAACACCGCCTCGACTGACGCGGAGTCATCCGCAGATGGTTTCCCGGTGACTTGCAGTAGCACCTTGTCCCCATCGGGAATCACCTTGAAGCGCACATTGTCCGTGCCGAGCCGGAGCAGTTGCTTGGCGATCGTGCGGACCGACTCGCCCTCGAACCACCAGAAGTCAGGCTTGCTCATGCGACCATCTCACTGTCAGGGGGGAAAGTGTCTGGCTTGGATTGCATCTTGAAATACAGGTCCAGTTTGCCTTCCAGCCGCTCGACGCTGCGTTCGGCGCGGACCGATTGCCGATAGAAGAAGCTGACCACGATCAGGACGACCGCTTGCAGGACAACGCTGGCGAGGGCCTGCGTTTCAGGGGCGACGGAGAGCATCGACATGGGCGGCAGTCTCCGAGAGCAGTTTGCCTTGGGCCGCGAGTTCATCCCTGAGTTCGCGGATTTCCGATTGGACGACATCCCGCAGATCCCGCAAATCCGCCCGCCACTCGATGCGCTGGGCTTCTAGCGCCCGCTCGATGCGGGAGACAATCGCTTCGGTGCCGCCGTTCTTGTGCGCCTGCTTGAGGAGGACGAGCAGGATGCCGATGAGTCCGCCGCCACCGAGGACGGTGAACCCAGTCCGCAACCCCTCGACCAGATCAATGCTCACGTCAGCTTCTCCACATACTCCAGCAGCTTGCTGTAATGCGTGAGTCCGCCATTCACCTTGCGCCGCACCGCCTTCCAGTCAGCCAAGTCGCAACTGGCCATCACGCCACGTTGCGCCCAGAACCAGGCTGCGGCTTGCGCGGCCACGATGGGTTGCAACGCGCGGTCCGGGTCCGACACAGTGCCATGGTCGAACGCGGCATAGTTGGCGCGGCCCGTCAGTTGGATGAACCCGCGCCCGCGATAGGCCCAGCCGTCCCCAGAGTCCGCATCCCCGTTACCGTTGCGGCCGGCATAGACGTAGTTAGCGATCTTCTCAGGCTGACGGGCGTAGGCGCTGGCGTGATCCAGTGTCGTGAACCGGCTGGGCCATGTCCGCAATAGGGCATCGGCGCTGTAATTCAGGTTCTCAATCTTCGGGGTGAAGTCGCCGGTTTCGACCGCGACGGTCGCAGCCATACCGACTTGGGAGAGGTGGCTGGCGATCCCGGCGGCTTGCATGGCGTCCAGCAGAATCGGCCAGTTGGCTTCACAGTTTGCCAACGGGCAACCCGTAGCAGCGGATACCGTCGCAGCCGACAGATCACTCATAGCTTGGCCTTCCACTTCGCCACCTGTCGATACACCCACGGGCGCAGCAGCAGGCCGCCCACGAACGCTGCGAGGAGAATCAGGTAGGTCATTTCGGTGGCTCCGCCGTGTTGACGTTGGCCTGCCCAGACTGAACCGTCAGGTTGGTGGGCTGGTTAGCGCTGGCCTTGATCCGGTTCAACTCGTGGTCCGTCTCCCGGAAGTCCTTCTGCTCATACTTCTGGATACCGGAGACGAGGGTGACGAAGCCGGTCCAGACCGTAAGCCATTCGATCGGGAGCTTCACTTCATTCCCCATCAAGGACGCCACAACCGCGACCACTGCGCAGAATCCCCAGATGACACCGGTAATCAACCAGAGGGACGGGATCATCCAGCCCCGATAGGCCGTGGTCAGGTTGGCATCGCTACTCCAGATCCAGCCACGGTCATTCCCAATCACGGGTCATCCTTCCGTTTTGGCAGCAGCCGGTCCAAGATCACCGTGAGCAGCCCACTGGTGCCCTTCTGTTCTCCTTCAACCTCATGCACTCGTTCCCGCAACGCCTTGATCTCGCCCCAGCCCATGCGGAAGACCCAGCCGATCAGCCCGAGGAGCAGGCCCCAGACGATGCCGAGTACCGCGACCACGGCCCAGAGCACCTGCACAACGGTGATGCCGCCGGGCGGGTCATCCGGTGGTGGGGCCATGGGTCTGCTTTGGTTCGGTTGAGCAAATATGGGGTGCGGCTGGCGGGGGGTCAAGCGCGAGGATATATACCCGAACGCCGCCCCCGGGTCGCGTTGACCGAGGACGGCGCTGGCGTGGATTGGCCCCGATGGGGTCGAACCATCATTCACGGGTTCAAAGCCCGGTGTCCTGCCGTTAGACGAGAGGCCAGAGAAGTGAGGGCGCTCGGGATCGAACCGAGACGCTACGGGTTAAAAGCCCGTTGCTCTGCCTGTTGAGCTACGCCCCCGTGGGAGCGTTTCTTGTCGTCTAACATACGAGTCGGGGAGACGGGACTCGAACCCGCGATTCCCTGCTTCCAAGGCAGGTGTCATAGCCACTAGACCACTCCCCGTTGAGACGGGAAATGGTGGGTCGCGGTCGAATGGTCGAGTCGTTGGTCATAGTAGCAGCGGTGGGAATCGAACCCACTGTCTCCGGGTTATGAGCCCAGCGGCCTACCGGTGGTCTACGCTGCGACGGCGCGCGGTGCCCGCGACCTAGCCACGAGACGGATCAAGTGGCGCTTCCCCGAGACGGAGAGATTCGGCATGACGGGCACGGCGCACCACCACTCTAACGCCAGACGGCCACCCCCGCAAGGAGATGGCCGCTGGGTTCCTACTCTGTTGGGGCCGCTAACCGTTCACCACAGTAGCGCCCCGTCCCGCCCGCCGCAAGACGGGGGCTAGGGTTCCTCTGGCGTCGCCGTCTCCCCGCTCACCTGCTCGACTTCCGCCGGGGTGCAGCCCAGCGCGCGCAACTCGGCCTGCTCCGCCAAGAAGCAATCATAGCTGGCGCGGGTCGGGAACCTGGGATCGACCGCGAACAACTTGGCGGCCTCGCGCTTCGGGACTTGCTGGGAGCGGCGCGTCATGGCTCGGTCGCTCCGCAGCGGGTGCAAGTCACCGGATGCTTCGGGAAAATCATCTCACCCTTCGGGCCGCGCCGGACCATGTGCGCCAGCCAGCGGTGTCCGAGCAGCTTGCAGATCAGTCGCTTCATCATCTCGCTCCGGTCGTGGTCGGCTTCGGGGCGCGCCGGGTCATGGCACGGACTTCCAGTTCTTCTGTTGCTGGATCGCCTTCTTAATTGCGTAGTAAGCCGTCGTCACATCCTTCTGGCCGGGCGCAAACGCTGACCCAGTGTATAGTACATCGAGTGCCTTAAGGGCAGCGCGAGCCTCGCGCCGTTTCTTGGTTCGCCACGCCGAGAACGTTAGGGGCATTTCGCCGGGCCACCAGTAGCGTCCGTCACCTTCACCGTGCCAACCTCGCTTGTGTGCGCTCATCCTTCCCTCCCCCAGTTGAGTGCGTCCCGCACCAGCGCCAGCGTCTCGCCCTTCAACAGATCGGCGGGCGTCGTGTAGAGAATCCGCCAGCCGTGGACCGCGTGCAGCGTCGCCTTGGCGTAGTTGAACCGTCCGCCGATCCAGGTGCCGCCCTCGATCTCCAGACAGAGCCGATGCGCGGGCCAGCACAGATCCGCCCTGAATTTGCGATCCGGGATGCACTGGTACTCCAGCACCGGCTCCGGCATCTTGGCCGCGCGACACAGACGCTGGAAGTATCCCGCGTCGCGGAGACTGCGGGCAATCGCGTTCGCGGTGCGGCGGCCTTGGAGAGTGAGGCGCTTGGGCGCGGTCACGAGAACTCTCGCACCGGAACGCCAGCATCTCGTGCGATCCGCATCATGTTGGCGGTGCCACGGTTGCCCGGAAAAGCCGCGACTAGTGTAGGGCAAAACTCCTGCAACATCCGACGGTTACGGATAGGGCCAGCCGCCTTTGGGCCATCTAGGTCCCAACGCGCCTCGAATGTCCGCCGCTTCACGTCGTTCCGATCAGCCCAAACACGGGCAAGGTGATCCGCTCCCATTGCGCCACCCTCGGCAATCTCCATGAGCCCGCCGAACTCCTTGAGTAGTCCGTCGAGTGCGTTGAACACTACGTCGCGGTCAGTGTAGCCTCGGCCCCCCGTGACGATGACGCGCTCACTCATGCGTCTCCTCCGTCGCGGCCCGGCGGGGCGGGGGTACCTCGGCGAGGGAGTGACTCGTCAGGATGATGGTTTCTCTGTCGTCGCCGGACACGCTCAAGTCGAACTCGCGCACGTAGTCGTTGGTATCAAGCTCGGCTCTGAGCTTCACGGTCCGCCCATCAGCAACCATCTTGGCTACGCGGTCCATCAAGTCGGCCGACCTCATCTCCGCCCCCGTCCGTTCGGCTGGGCCCGCGCGAAGGCGGGCGTTAAGAGCGACAGGTGGAACCACTCGTAGATCGGCTCGCCGCTGTACGTCGTTCCGGTGAGCACCTTAGCGTACATCTGCCCCTTACTCCGCCCCTGTTTAGCCGACTCCTTCACGCACCGCACGACGCCGACACCGTGCGTGTATCTGACCTGTTCACCTTCCACCGGCATCCATCTGGCGCTCATCGTCTCACCCCCTTCGCCGCCTTGCGCCCCCCGAACGGCGTGTGCTGGAGGACAAAGAGGCTCGCGGCCCGCAACGCCTCGCGCTTTGAGCCGTGGGTGTAGTCGCCAAAGAACCGCTTCAGCTTGGGCTGCCCGCGATGCTTCGGACTCCAGCCCATCCGCACGGTATAGCCGTGTTTGCGCCACCGGGGCTCGTCGGTGCGGGAGACGCCGGGTGGCAGGATGGCGCGACGGCGGGGGCGGGTCATGCGTCCTCAGGGATCGGCTTCAGGTTGGCATCGAGACGCGTGATGCCCTCGCGCTTCATATAATCGCTGGTGCTGATTTCACCGCCCAGTGCGTTACGCAGCAAGTCGGCGTACCCGTGCCGCAACCCACGCTCCTGCCCAGCGGTCACGGAGAACTCAATAGCGGCGGCCCGCTCAACAGCGGCGCGGAGCTTGGCAACGTCGGTCATATCTGGTCCGGTTGAGGATTCCCGCCAATCTACGCCACGGACTGCGGGGCGTCAAGTGCGGGGCGGTACTTGACGGATCGGGTGCGGGGCGGTAGGATTAGGCCACCAGTGAGACACACCACCTTGACACGGAGCACCACGATATGAGCAAGAGCTTGAACAAGGTCCAGTTGATCGGCAACTTGGGCGCGGACCCTGAGGTCCGGTCCATCGCCAACGGGTCCAAGGTCGCCAACTTCTCCATCGCCACGTCGCGGCAGTGGAAGAACGGCAAGGACGAGAAGCAGGAAAAGACGGAATGGCACCGTATCATCGCGTGGTCCCAGCCGAACAAGCAGGGGCTGGCCGATGTGGTGGAGAAGTATTGCCGCAAGGGCGAGCGGGTGTACGTCGAGGGCCGGATCGAGTACCGGACGTGGCAGGACAAGGATGGTGCCACCAAGTACACCACGGAGATCATTGCGGATGACGTGATCCTGCTGGGTGGGAAGCCGCAGGGTGGAGAAGCACCGAAGGCGGAAAAGAAGTCGGAAACGTTCGATGACTTCCCGGCGGCGCTGGATACCGAAGCCGACGACCTGCCGTTCTGACCATGACATTCACCTTCAAGAAGGCTGAGCGCACCGCCGTCAAGGCGAAGGTCCTGCTGACTGGCCCGTCCGGCAGCGGCAAGACGTTGGGCGGGCTTCATCTAGCCCGCGACCTGAATGTCGGCAAGATCGCCGTCCTCGATAGCGAGAATGACCGCGCCTCGTATTATGCGGATGTGGTGGACTTCGACGTGATGAGCCTGCCAGATGCGCGGCCCAAGACGTACCTTGACGGCATGAAGGCCGCCGTTGAGGCGGGGTACGGTATCCTGCTGATCGACTCCCTCTCCCACGCATGGCAGGATGTGTTGGACCGGAAGGACGCCTACGAAAAGGCGAACCCGTCCAAGGGGAATAGCTACACCAACTGGCGCACGTTCGGCGCAGAGTGGGAGCTGTTCATCCGGAAGATTCTGGAGGCGCCCATCCATGTGATCGCCACGGGTCGCAGCAAGCAGGACTATGAGCAGGGCGTGGACGGCAACGGGAAGAAGATCGTGACCAAGCTGGGCCTCGCCCCGATGATCCGCGAAGGCACCGACTACGAGTTTGCCTTGCACCTGGACCTGAACGAGCAGCATAACGCGGTGGCGCGGAAGGACAACACATTCCTCTTCGGTGACGACAAGGCCATTTGGGACCTGACCAACGGATCGGTTGCCGGTCCGCTGTCCAAGTGGCTGGGATCAGCGAAGCCCGCCCCGCCCAAGCCGGTGACGCCGAAGCAGCGCGCCACCTTCGCCAAGATCCTTGAATCCACCGTCTGGACCATCGAGGAGAAGGACGCCTACAGCAAGGCGGGAACCCTGCTCGTCTTTGCCACGGAGTACCAGGACATGCTGGATGACTTGATCGCAGAAGGCACCAAGCGTAAGGCGACTGACCCGGGGGCGAGCGCATGACCTCCCCCACAGACACCTCCGGCGAGCTGCCGGAGTCGGAACGCCTCGCCCTCAACGCGGGCAGCCCGTTGCCGGCCGAAGATGAGGCGACCTGTCTCCGGATGCTGACGCCGCTCATGAAGCGGTATGCGGTACTCCAGCGGCAGCGCGAACAGGGCGAGGCGATCTACAACGAGGAAGTGAAGCCGATCCGCGACCGCTGGGCCGATATCGACCAGAAGAACGACCGGGAGCAGGAACAGCTTCGGCCGCTGATCGAAGCGTGGGGCCGCGCCCTGCTGGCCCATGACGACACCCGGAAGTCCCGCGCCCTCCAGTGGGGGAAGATCGCCACCCGCCACGTCGAGGCCAAGTTTACCGTGACCGATGAAGCTGCCCTGACCGAAGCGTTGAAGAAGTACGGCATGGAAGTGCCACGGAACAAGCCGGGCAAGCCATCCGTGAGCCTGACCCAACTCGCCGGTATCGTGGCGACGTTGCCGACGATTCCCGATGGCATGGTGTACGTGCCAAGTGAAGAACGGTTCAGCCTAGAGGTGGGCAAGTGACGACACTAGCCGAACGAGAGGCCGCCTTCCGCGCCACCCTTGATCCGCAGATGAGCATAGCAGAGACAGAGGCGAACGTGGTAGACTGGCTGCGGCATCAGCCCGAGGCGCGGCAAGAGAATCTGGCCATCCTTCGCGGTCAGATCACGGCGGCCCAAGATGCGCTTTGGAAGGCGGCAGAGATGGCGGCTTTCCTTGGGTGGCCAACGATGGTGGACGACATGGGCGAAATGCGGATGACGTTGGGCTCGATGCGGAAGGTGGTGGCCGGATGACCACTCCAGCCATCGGCTCCCCCGTGCTGGCCCGCCTCCACTACGGCAAACGGTGGCAACCCGCCACCGTCAAAGCCCATGCGGGCGCTGGCGTCCTGTACCTGACCGTCGTAGGTGGGCGGCACTATCACTGGGTGCCACCGGAGAACTGGCGGCCCATCACCGAGGCGCCCCGGCTGGCGGTGGCGCGAAAGGAGGAGGGATGAACGACGTACTGCGGCAGATCCGGGCCGAACAGGTCCGCAAGCAACTGGCCCATTGTCCCGGGGCGCGCAAGTCGGCGTGCCGGGACGGCTATCTCGTCAGGGAGCCGTGGTACCGCTGCCCGGCATGCTTCGAGGCTAGAAGCTACCTCACGGTATTGGAGGCCACACCATGACAGCCCGTGGCCCGGCCGACGCGGGGGAGCACGTGCTGACACCGGCACGCCTTGCTAATATCCAGCGCATCGCTGACCGGCGCCGCCAGCATACCGGGCTGCATCAGGGCTACCGTTGGGTGCGACGCCCAGACCATCCGCGCGCTGACAGGCAAGGGAAAGTTTTCGAGCATGTCATAGTTGTCGAGGCAGCGATGGGTAAGCCGCTTCCTGGTAAGTATCCCGTCCACCACATCAACGAGAACCGGTCTGACAACCGCCCCGAGAATCTTGTGGTGTGCGAAAGTCTCGGATACCACCAGCTACTCCACCGTCGTATGGAGGCGCGAGCTGCCTGTGGTAATGCCAACTGGCGTGTCTGTGCGTTCTGCAAGCGGTATGATGATCCCAACGTTATGGAGTCCTTTGGCGGCCGAATGGGTAAGCGTGTCATTCACCCGGACTGTCGCGGGTTGCTCTGGAAGGCTGATGCGGTTCGGCGGAATGGATTGCCGCAACCAGATCGAACGGAGTACATGCGCGGCTACTGGCTCAACGTCGCCAAGCCGAAGCTCGCCGCCCTGCTCACGCGCCCGCGCGACGCGGCGGGAAGGGGGACACCGTGAGCGAACTGGAACTATTGGCCCTCGACCTTGAGGTGTGCCGCAAAGTATTCGGGAAGGAGCCACTAGCCGACGAGCACATGCATCGTGGCTGGATGGTCTCGGACAGTCAGGGGATGGTGAACTGGGAGGAACAGTACGAGCTACCGCCCTACTCCACCGACATCGCCGCCGCGTGGGCCGTGGTGGAGAAGATGGAAGCGGACGGGTGGGGGCACGATCACTTGCGACATAGCGCAGCGGCAGAGCAACCGGAATACCGGTTCGGATTCATGCAATCCGGTAAGGGGATTCGCTCACGGGTGGCCGACGAGGCAGAGACGATGCCACTCGCCATCTGCCGCGCCGCCCTCAAGGCGGTGGCAGCATGACGGGGCTCATCCTCCACGCGCTGGCCGTCTGGGGCGCGGCGGACCTCGTCTACCGGGCGCTGATGTGGGTCGGGCGGCCACGACGCCAGCCCCTGCCCGTGACGGGCGGGTCAGTACGGGCCGACCTCTTGGCGCAAGCGGAGCGGCACGTCATGGAGGCGCATATCGAGCAGGAGATGGGGCTGGCAACATCACCGAAAGACGAACTGGAGGATGTATGAGACGGGTCCTGGTGCTGGTGGCGGTGATGGTGGGGTGTGCGAATCCGGGAGAGCCTAGCGTTACACTTGATCTTGCCGACCCAGCTATGCGCCAGATGTATCCCCTGTCTGGCGTGGAGTGGTCTGCCACGCATTACTCAGAGTGGTGGGCCAATATGGAGGAGTGTAGCGGGCTGACAGGGAACCTTGCCGACTTGCGATGGTTCACCTTCAACGATGAATCCGTAACTTGGTTCTGGTCACCATCGGGTCGGCCCGCAGGCGGGACATACTTGCATGGTGAGCGAGCCATCATCCTTGTCCCCGTGAAGATCACCAACCAGCATTCGGTGGAGCATGAGATGCTACACGCCCTACTCGGTGTTCCGGGCCATCCACCCGTCTTTCGGCAGTGCGAAGTTTAGCCGCCGCGGACCGACTTATAGCTCGTCGAAGTGTAGTAAATGTCTACCCACGCCAACTTGGGGTCGGCATTTGTCAGGCTTGTTGTCAATCCAATGGTAGCGGTAAGCGACAAGGTTTCGTTGTCTGCGATCTTTCGACCTTGTAGTGTCATGTCGGTATGGGTCGCCCATGTCGTACCGGCACCAGATAGTGCCCCGCCAAAATCTACGTAGGCACCATCTTGGTCTACGATATTTCCAAATACTTGAATGAACCCTACCAAACCGCCCACCGGCGTGGGCCGAAGCATACGCGCTTCGATGCGATCAAGCCGCGACCCTGGAGCAATGGCTACCGCCGAACCGGTAACGATAAATCCGGTGGTCGGAGACTGAAGGGTGAGTCGCGTCTCCTCGTACTCGATCATGGTACTATGTGCGTTCGAGTGAAAATCGCGCCCTTGCAACCGAATCCGTAGTTGCTCGCCCAGCACCGTCTCCACCGCCGCCCCCTGCCCAATCCCGATAAATGGCAGCTCCGCCGGGCTGCAAATGATCTCAGCGGTGAAGGTCGAGGGAATCTTGCCGGTCGCCACGCAGCGAGCGCTGTAGGCCCGCTGAACCGTGGACATCGGCAACCCTTCCTGAAACGCATAGTGCTGCTGCGCCCCGATCGTTTCGATCCATACCGCAGCCTCAGTGGTGCCGACGGTCCGCGCGTGAATCTCGACATCCACGATCTCGGAGGACGGCGGGACGACTTGCAGCCGGACCCCGGAAGGCCGATACGGCTTGGTGACGCCAGAGGGAAATGCCATCAGGTCGTCCCGGCAATGAGGTAGAAGCCCACGGGGGCTCGGCACCGATCTGTGCCCGTCGTGAGCGTGGTCACCGTCGTGCTATCCGAGGCCCCGATCCCACCGAACGGATCGATGTGCCGTGCCCCAACGAGGTACTTGGTTGTGGAATTCAGGCCAAAGACCGGCACCGACTTGGTCCCCGCCGGCACGGTTCGGAGCAGGTTGCCGGTGGAGAACGCGGCGGCAGTGGACCCATCAACAAACACCTGGATCGGGTACAGCGTTTCTCCACCACTCAGTCGCAGGTTGAACGAGAGCGCGGTGACACTGGAGGTGGCGACCACGGGCGCAGCCAATCCCGACGAGGTCACCCCCGCCGTGCTGTTCCGCCATGTGGACCGGACCCGCTGGGCTTGGGCCGACCGAACGCGCGCCCATGTCTTCCCGCCAGCCGGCCGGCCCCGAATCTGGTAGGTCCCGTTGCCAAAGGCTGTGGTCTGAATCCGCTGCCAGAGCGTGGAGGTCGAAGACGGGAGGGTGGACCCGACCGCCGCATCCATCTGGAACTGGGCCCCCGCTGGCACGCTGGCCACCACCGCCGTAACGATGTGCTTTTTATCGACCGTGGAGAGGGACAGGGTGACCGTAGGGGCCACCAACGCGTTCAGGTTGGGCCCCGCATCAAGGTAGTCGAACTCGGGCCCGTAGGGGGTGATCCGGCGCCCCATGATCTGCACGAGTCGCGTTCCGCCGCGCGCTTGAATACCGGCGTTCGGAAAGGTTGGCACGGTGATCCGGACGTTATCCCCTTCCTGCACCGACTCAGCCGTGGACAACGCGTAGAGGACGCCTTGGACCGGACCATCACCGTAACGGTCGAATGTTTCCTTGGACGCATTGGTCAGTAGCGCATTCAGGTTCGGGTCTGGCTCGGTCGGGAATCCGACCGGACTCCGTACGCCAGCATGGACCCCAGCGGACTCTAGGCTCAGTGACTGGACCCCAAGTTTCGCAATGCGATCATGCTGGCGCACATCGGTGGACGGAGTGGCCTTGATGAAGTCGGCCGACGCATTCACGGGCCGCTGATAGGCGGCTACAAGGGCTGGCGCCAATCCGCCAATCACCCACTGTTCGTCTTGGCTGACGACCCGGAGTTCCGTCACCATCTCGCGCCCCGGCTGGAGCCACGAGGGGTGTGGCTCTCGCAGATTGGCCGGGGTGAAGGTGAAGGCGTATCCCGCCGTCGATTGCGGCATCCAGACATAGCGGGGTCGAATGACACCAGACGAGTCAGTGAAGTCGCAGACGCCGAACGGCGCATTCAGGTTGCGCTCAATCCATTCGCGACGACGTGCTGGACCGGTGATGCGGAATCGCACGAGCGACATGGGCCGGCGCTCCAACCCACTGCTCCCATCGTTGAATGCGGCCGTGGAGTAGCGCGCTTTGGGCTGGTCCGTGGAGGCGTAGGCGCCAGCATGAAGCTGCCGCTTGAGCGTCATCGGGTGGATCGTGGTGATGTGGAGCGGTGTCGCCTCGGACGGTGGCGCACTGAACATATGCAGGAACGCCGAGCTGTAGGACTGGCCCACCACAAAGGTGGTCGAGGTGGGAGTCACCACCCAGAGTCCTGGCGGCTTGCCATTGGTGTAATCCTCTTCCAGTTCTCCGAGGACATTCGGGTCGGGCTTCTGGCCGCCGGGGTTGGAAAAGAGCGGGTTGCTGATGCGCCCGAAGCTGACCACGGGATAGGTGGAGTTGCCCACGCGCAACCGGAGATGCACGAAGTTCCCCAGCGCATCGTTGGGCGACGTGAGCGGTTTGACATCCTTACGGATCGCTTCCATCCCGAGGTCGGTCAGCGGCACGGGCACCGTGGCAATGCCACTAGTGGACCCCGCGAACCGGAGATAGAACATCTTCGGCACCGACCCCACCGAGGGATAGCCGGGCGTGACGAATCCCGCCACTCGTACTTGTCCCTTCGGGAACGGCTGGAACGGACCGTAGGTAAAGTGCGGCGATGGTGGGAACAGGCGGGTGGTATTACTGGTGGCGAAGATCAAGGCATTGGCATCAATCCCCATCTCCTGTTCGACACTCACGTCGTACTCCGCCACCTGCTCGCCCATCGACACATCCCGCACCCGACCCCCACCAATGACCGTGTAGGTGCCGTTGTTGAGGGAGCGCCGAACCTGGATCACGCGGTTGATAAGGTCGGTCCGACCATCTGAACCGGCTAGTTGCGCCGTGAATGAGCCGGCAACATCCACCGCGCGGAGGACCCACGGGCGTCCCTCGGACCGGCCCTCGAACGGTCGGACCAGCGGGCCGTTGATCGTCGGTGCGTCCGCCAGCGTCAGCGAAAACTCTACTGCGCTGGTCGAGTAGGAGGTGGTCCCAGCCGTGAAGATGTCGGCCCGGTAGCGGGCCGTGCCGGAGAAGGCCATCAGGACACCAGCGCGATCCGGCGCATGGTCGCCATGTCCTGCACGCCACGCACGACGCAGGCGTTGAGTATCGCCGTCGCGGACGGGAGGCTCAGTCCGGGGGAGATACCCAATCCGATTTGGGCACTACTCCACGCATCGGCTACCGTGGAAATGCCGGATGCGGCGGAGACGACTGGTACCGCTCCGTTGATGGACTGGGTCAGTTGCACAACACCCGTGGCGCTCAGTGTGCCCACAAGCTCCACGACTTGTCCATAGGTCGGTGCGCTCGCCGCGGCACTCGTCACGGTTGCGCGATGCTCGATGCGATAGAAGCCACCTGAGGCAAAGAGATAGAGGGAGTTCGCGGAGGATGATCCGATCCAGAGTTGCGCCCCCCCGCTAAGGATGCCACCCTGCTCGATGAACCGGACATACAGCGTCATCGCCTGCGGACGCGCGAGGAACGGAGCGATCGGCACATCGGCGTTCCGCGCGACGGTGACGGTGGTCGTCGGGATATATGGACCCGGATACAGCGCATTCTCCGCCTGCACCCCACCGACATAGAGTTCGCCCGTCGTGGCCACGAGCAAGGCACTTGTGGTCGCCGGATAGACCTGCAGCGAGTTGGTGCTGGCGGCCGTCACGCTGGTCGTGACGAAGTGCAGCCGGAAGTAGCCATTGGCAAAGGCGTCGTAGCCGAGGAATGTGCCGGTCGCCATCGTCAGGACTGGTAGGCCACCCGCCCATGTCAGTACCCCGAGGAGACGATCAGCGCCAGCAGTCGTATCGCGGAGCCGGATCACGCTTGTCGTGCTGGTGTTCTGCGCCACAAAGAGCGAGACGGCCTTGACCGCATTACCCGTGAACGTGACCGTCTGCGTGTAGCCTTCCAGTGCGGCCGCCGAATCGTCACCAATGAGATCGAGTACGACGGAGCCGATGCCGCCAGCCGCGGCGGACCGTGTCGGTGTCCCCACCGCAGCCCATGTGGTCCCGAAGTTCTCGGATTGAAGGCAGAGGTTGGTACGGGCCGGACTCAAGCTCAGTGCCGGCGTCTCCCGCAGCCCATCCCCATCGAGATCATACCAACTCGTGGCCGCCTGTCCACTGGCCACGGCTGCCATCGTCCCACGCCCTTTGTCGATGCGCGTCGTCGCGGTCGCGCGGGTGTAGGTAAACCCTTGGAGTGACCCGCCGCCCCGATACGCAAATAACACATTGGTTCCGATATACTGCTCCGTAAACGGTTCTTGGTCGGTGCGCCGAAGCCGGAGCGTGATCGAGGTATCGCCGAAGGTGGCGCGCTGCGGATCGTTCAACACTTCCAGTTCTGGCCCGACCGGGCTCACCAGCTTGCAGGCAATGCCCGTGGTGGGGTCGCGCACGTCTTGGTAATAAGTCAGCGTCGTGTTCGCCGATCCCGCCACCAGCATGTCAATCAGCCCTTGGGAGTCCCCGTCGTAGCGCACATCCCCGATCAGTTCATGCGCGCCAGACGGAACGACGAGGGATTCGAAGACGCTGCGATCCATGGACTGCGAGCGATACGTCGCTTGGGAGAAGCCGGGCCGCGTCATGCGGAGCGGTACGCCCAGCAGGTGGACGCGCTCGCCCACGGTATCGCTGGTGCTAGACCAGCCGATCGCGGCGTAACTCCGGAGGTAGCCCATCAGCGCCGCCCATAGGCTTGCTGCGGCAGCCCGTTGATACTGGCCAACCCACGGAGCGATTCGGACAGGGTGCCAAGCCACTGCGCGTCACGCGCGGCGGTCAGCGGCGATTGGGCTGGTGGTACGTTGATCTGGATATTCGATGCGCTCGAATTGGCCACCGCGCCGGCGGTTGACTTCAATACGCCACCGAGGAACCCGCCACCGGGGATGAGCGCGCTCGCGATCTGAAGGCCGATCTTCACCGCAAACATCTTGATGATCTCTTTCAGGATCTCCTCGAAAATCTGGCGGAACACGGCCTTGATGATCGCGCCCATGGACTTCGACCCATCGAAGATGGCGGCCCCGATGCCCCGGGCCATGGCCGAGCCGATGGTATCACCGATCTTGTTCCCGAGTTCCACGACTTCGGCCGCACGCTGGAGGTTGGCCAGCGCCCGCTTGAGGGGAGCGGCGAACATATCGCCCGCCCCTTTGCCCAACTTCGTGAACGAGCCTTCGAGGACCGTGGGCGTGGAATTGTCGGCGGGGCGGCCCATGTTGTTGAGGTTGAACGCGCCCTGGTTGATGAGGGGGAGGTTCTGTGCCCCGGACTTGAACGCGGCTTGCGGGCGCTGGCCACCGAGCAACCCGACTTCCGTGATCCGGGCGGCATAGGCCACAGCGTCTGCGGACTTGATCGCTTCTTCGCGCAGTTTCTTGAACGCTTCGGCGGCTTCTTCGGCAAACTTCTTGACCGTGTTGCCGTGGCCTTGCCCCATCGCATCTTGGAGATTCTTGTATTGCTTCCGGAGATCCTCTACAATGACTTTTTGTTTTACCAAGGCCCGCGCCACGGAGTCATCACCGAACTGATCGACCGGCCGCTCTTTGCTGAGCTTGGCCAGCTTCTCTTCCGCTTCGTTCAACTCTCGGCCAACGATGGCGAGCGGTGTCGTGATACGGAGAGATTCGAGGTAGTCTTCATACGCCTTGTGCGCCTTCTTCGTATCCTCGCCCAGCTTGTTCATCACCGCCGCGAGCCCACCGATGATGCCAATGGCGCCGATGGCAATCCCCGCCCCACCGCTGAGCTGCAACAGCATCGACCCCAACGTTCCCACCGCCCCACTCGCACCAATCGACTGCGCCGCTAACGTTGCCAACGGACCGCGTAGCGAGTTGATCGACAGGCCTACGCGAGTCACGGTAGGCGCCGTCTGCTGCATCAGGCGGTTGAACGCAGTGAGCCCCTTATCATTCATCGCGCTTAGCGATGAACCGAGCCCCATAGTCTGCCGTCGCACTTCCTGCATTGCGGCAGCAAACTGTGCTTGATTAATGCGTCCGGATTGAAAATACGACTGGAGGAATTTGACTTCTTGCTGGAGCGACTTGAGGGACGCGGACGCGTCGCGCCCCGCCTTGGTCAGGCCATCGGCGTTGCCTTTGATATTGACATTGACTTCGCCGACTGTAGGCATCTCACCCCGAGGACCGACCCGCCAGCAGTCGGTCGAGTTTGGCTTGTTCCGCTTCGCGATCCGCTTGCGTCATCGGCGGTCCACCCGCTTTCCCCCACTTGAGACGCAGATACCACGCATGGGCGGTGGCCATGTCCTGCAACTCCCCGGGGGTGATCCGGTAGAGATCCCATGGCGGCAACCGGAGGACACCGTAGCCGACGCAGAGCAGATCATCCCATGTCGGCCCCTCAGTCTCCTCGTCACCCGCCGCTAGGTGGGGTCGATGCCCGCCCGCTCCGCATCCACACTCGGCGTCATGGACGAGGCGATCGCGGCCACCACGCATTGCGACACCGCCAGTAGGTTACCCGCATCCAGCCAGCTCCCGACCGTGACCGGATCAAGGAGCCGGTTCTGGTGCAGCAGTCCCGCCCAGACAAACCCACGGAGCAATACGGGGTCGCTGTAATCGAGCGTCGTGTCGGCAGCCAGCATGTTCACGCCATGCTTTTCCTTCAGCGCCACCATGGCATTGAGATCGTACCGCAACTCTCGGACTTCGCCGCCCAGTTCTACCGTGACCGGGGTACGCATCAGGTGGTAAAGGTGATGGGGCCGGTCCCGACCACGCCGAAGTTGAACAACTGCGGCTGATCGTGTGACCCGCCCACGCGGTACTGGTTGACCCATCCCTGTCCGACCCACTTCTGCGTCAGTGAGGTGGACGGCCGGATCTGGAAATACTTGAGCGACTGGGAGGACAACGACTTGCGGATCGTGGTCTGATCCGCTTCCCCGCTGAGATACAGCGCCTCGCTGTTGATCGTCCACCCCCGCTGGCCGCCGATCGACTCATTCCATCCAGACGAGTCGTTCGACGTGGCGTCAATCGGGGTGTGCGTAACGTTGATTTCCCAGTTCCGTACCTCACCGATCTCCGTGAACGCTGACGTTGAGGCACCAACCGCCACGAGGGCGATTCGTCCTGCCTTTGCTCCTGTGGCCATGGGGGCCTCCTAAGTGGTCCGACTACGGGTTGCCAGAAAGTTCACACTGTAGATCGGACGCTGGTTGTCGTCCAACCCGAGAAAAAGCGTATCGCCCTGCTTCTGTATATCGACGTAGACCCGGGGAACGCTGTTGTATAGCCCGGTCAGCGTACCATCAAAGAGGTTCACGGCTTGGATCACCTGGTCCACCTTGGCTTCGAGTTCGCCGCCATCAGCCGAGGAGCCCCGAACCAGCACTTGAAACCCGGGCCGGTCAATCGGTGCCTTCCCCTCTTGCGGCAATCCGCCCGATGGTGTCACCACCACTTGCCGAACCGGAGCCGGCGTCAGAGCACGATAGCGGAGCATCCAGCCGGTGGACCCCGCCGACGTACTACACACGCCTTGGCTGGTCAGCCGTGCCCCGATCTCATCGCCGAGCGCCACGGGCCCTCCGCCGCGCCGACCGTGCCTCTGAGGCGCGCTGGCGGTTCAGGAACCGCTCCTGCGGGGTCGGGCCGGGATTGGGGACCGGGGCCGCATTGTTCTGCTGACTGGCGGCCAGACTGGCCCGCGCGTACTGCTGGTGGAACGCCTCAATCTGGTCCGCGACCTCTTGCACGATCGACGGCGCCAGTTCCTGCATCGCCGTCTCAAGGTACTTGGCTTGTCCCACCGTGTGGTGGAAATCCATCCGCTCATGCTGGACCAAGGCATAGGGTGCCGCCGGCCCGCCGAAGGTGGGTGTGACTACCAACTCGCCATTGGCCAATCCCGGCAACGCGACATGGCCGGTCCCCCGCAGTATCCCCTCATCGACGGGCACCAGTTCCTTGGCACGCCCGATGACCTTCTCCCCGCCCACATAGAGCGCCCGCCGGATCACCTTCCGGTCGGCCTCCACCAGTGCGCTGATCGCGTCGGCGGTGGTGCCCAATCCGCGAATCTCAAAGCTGATGTCAGCCACCGTAGGCAACCTCGTGATGGTCCGACCCATCGTCATCCACGTGCTTCTGGACCGAGAGCAAGTCCATCTCCGACCCGTCCGACAGTGTTACCTTATCCCGCGTGGTCAGGTTCGGCGTCCCTGTGGAGCTGGGTCCGAGGTAGACAGCCGTCCGACTCACTACCTGCCGTCCCTGTTGGTCCAGCACGAGCTGGTGTTTCCGCACGATCCGGCACGGATAGACCGTGGCCGCCGTCGAATAGAGCGGCACCCCATAGGCGCTATCCGCCGTCCACCGGTTGACGGTAGCCGACTGGGTCATCAAGGCTCGCAGTTCCGGGTCCAGTGTCATCCGTTCGGCCCCGTCGATCCGTAAGCGTACCCGACTCGCCGGTTGTCATCCTGATCTCGCCGGAACTCTGGTTGGACCAGATCGGTATTCGCCACTTGACTCGCCTTGTCGGCGACACTGATCCCGCCCGCGTACACCCCACCCCGCATGGCCGCGGCCATCCGAAGCGAGGCGGCCCGACCCTTGAACTCCACCGACCGATCCGCGTAGGTGATGGAGAGGTCACCGACCGTCTTGCTAGTGGCCAACCCCCCATACCGCACCGATACCTGTTCGGAAGCCGCCGCAGCCGCACTGTACACATTCCCCTGCTGGTCCAGCAGGAACGCAATCTCCTCATCCTGCACCGCGATCGACCCGCTGGACGACGTGAGTCCCGCAAGGAAGCGGACCGCATCCACCCGCCCCTGCGTGGAGTCGTTACTGGGCGACCCGGTGTAGGTAAAGGTCACGAGCTGACCGGCAGGCTGACGAGCCGGACCCGCACCGTCTTGCTCGCACTGTAGACGCCCGACGAAATGACCCGAACGAAACGGGCGATCTTGGCCACCGCACCAGCGGTCGAGGCCAACTGGATATGGTTGGCCCCCGCACTCGACAGACGCTGGGCAATCAGAAACGCATCGGCCGTGCTGGCGCTGGTCATGGACCCCTGCACCCGCACCCGACACCCGTTGGTGGTGCCGGTGAAGTCGGCGATGATGGCCATCCCGCGTCCCCGCGCTGGGCCGAAGGGAGACCATCCACTGATCCCAGCCGTGCTCCGGTTCCAGACGATTTCGTTGGCTACACGGCCGGGTTTCTGAAAGCCCATGCGTCTACCCCCTTTACGGTGATCCGTCGCTCGGCACGGGGCCGACCGGCACGGCTTCGATGATGCCACGCTTCTGGAGGATCGAGAACATGACCTGTTCCAGTTGCCGCTCGTCCAGCGTCACGGCCTGCGGTGCGGCGGGTGAGTCGAGTTGCGGCGCGACGCCGCGCATCCCTTTATGGCTGTTCGGCATCGGCACCCGCCCTACCGACTCTTCCCCATCCCCCGGCAGGTGGCTCGACATGATCCACTGCAAGGTGGAAATCGCGCCGGTCAATTCGCTATTGCCCGCCTGCGCCTGCGCGATCTGCGCCTGACACTCCCCCCGCCGCCGGCCGTAGTCGTTCAGCATCGCCGACAGCTTTTTCCGAAACGGGTTCGCCGTGGACAGCCCATAGGGAAAGGCACACTTGAGCAGGTCCGATTCGTCCGGAATGTAGACCTTGATGCCGCGACCGGTCGCCACGCCGAGGAAGAACTCGCACGAGGGACGCTGCCACCCGTATTCGCTCCCCTCACCGCCGCCCATCATCATGTCCACCCCATAGATGCCGATCTCTTCGGCGCCTTCCATGATCGCCAGCGCGATCATGTAGGAGATGGTGTTGGTGAAATACCGATTGGGCGTCTTGCCGTCCGTGGAGAAGAAGCGGAACGCCTCGTCCATCGGGAAGATACGGGCGCTCGGAATCTCCGGCCGGGGCTCCAGCAGATAGACCGGAATCCGCTCAGCCTGTTCCTGCAACCAGAGCACATGGTTGGGGTCACGCGGATGCGGAGGGCCCGCCTGAAAGTTGACCGGGGACCGGCGTTCGTTCTTCGGATCGTGCGGCAGGTCGCCGGTCCATGAGTGGAGCTGAAACCAGCGCAGACGATCAACGCCGATCTCCGGCAACTCGTAATAGAGATCGTTAAGTCCCCAGATCTCCCATGAGTCATCCGCGAACGGCGCGAGCGCCCGGTGCTCGGTGTACCCGACGATGGCAATTTTTTTCCGCTGGCCCATGCGTTCCCCCAGTGAGGCTAGGTGCGGAACGCGTAGGTTACGACGTTCCGATCGTCACCGTGTTGACGTTGCTGATGATGGCAACGCGCGAGGTGCTGATGGGCTGCAAGGTAAGACTTTGGTTCCCCGCGTTGAATACCGCCTTGCGGTGCGTCGCCCCCGTGGAATTGCTGGTCCGCTGGAAGAACCAGCCGGTCGGCAGCGTCACCCACGCCGTATTGGTCGTGGTCGCCTTCTGGCAGGCAATCGTGACCAGCGCCCCACCCCGCGCCGGGATCGGCGCGCTGAGGCGGTAACTCTTGGAGGCTTGGGTAGACGCGACCACCTGCACGCCACGCCACGGGATCGTCGCTGCTGTGGTATTGGCACCGACCTTGAAGCCCTGACCGATCCCGACGCGATTGCGGCGGTCCTTCTCGACATTCGGCATGTTACGACCCCTTCTTGGGCTGCGGGCCGGGTCCCTTCGGAGCACCGGCCGGGGTGGGTGCCTTGCGTTTCGGAGTGTCTTTCAGCGTCACGTACCGGCCCGCTACGAGGGTGCGACGGGTCCGTTCCCGCACGGCGTCCCATACCGTCTCTGGGACCTCCTGACCGGGGATATACTTCTCCCCGGCCAGCGTCAGGTGCCGCAGCATGGTGACCGGCATGGTTACGCGCTCACCGCGTTCGGGAAGAAGTAGCCGAGCGAGGACGTGACGACCTTGGGCTCGTACCACACATTGGCCTCGTAGATGTCCGACTCGTTCTCCTCGTCCCGCCACTGCTTGATGGCGGGACCGAAGCTCGATCCGTCCGGGGCACCGGTCCACATGAAGGTGTAACCGCCCGAGGGGGTCTGGAGTCCGGGCGATCCAGCCGCGTACACCAGCAGCGCCGACTCTGGATCGGCGATGAAGTCGTAGGTCGCGGCGTTGTCCTCGACGGCGTTGGTATTGTTCACCGCCCGCATCACCACGATCCGGTCCAGCCCGAACAACTGGGCCAGCGTGTTCTCGTTGGCGACCGCCGGGTTGCCGGGTCCCGCCATGAACTTGATCCGATCGATGATGTCCGGGTGCTCGGTCAGGTCATCGAACACCTTGGCGCCGAGGGCCAGCACGTTGGGCTGGTAATCCGCGCCGTGCAGCTTCACGATGCCGCGCTTCGCGGTCTTGATGTCCTTGACCGGATCGCTGTTCGCGTCATCCCACAGCACGGAGGGAGCCGCACTGGTACCCCACACACCCGAGGCGAAAAAGTTGGTGGCGAACCGCTGCTCCATCTTGATGAGGATCTGCTGGTTGAGCCAGCGCACCGCATCCTGGTCCATGTCGATCGCCGCGTCCGCGTTCGCCCGCTCCGGATCAGACACCGCCTTCGCGATCGAGTCGCGGAGTACGGTGAAGGTGTTGGTGCCGATCTTGTATCCACCACGAGGCGCGGGCGTTCCCGCCGCCCGGCGTCGCGCATACGACTGGAGAAAACCAGCCCTGTCGTAGGTGTAGTAGATGTTCGACATGTTCGGACTCGGCACCCGGGGGAACAGCGACATCAGCCCGTAGTTGCGTGGATCCTGAAAGAACGCGATGCTCAGGTTGGTGAGCGGGACGTTCTGGTGTACCTGATAGACGGTCGGGGTCGGCATGGTCGGCGCTCCTTACGCGGCGCTGGCGGCGCCGGACGATCCGCCACCCTGGTGAGTGATAAGCACCGAGATGATGCCGGTGGTGTTGGCCGCGAGCGATTCGAGCGCCCGCCCGAACACGTACTTGGCCACCTGCGTGGTCGCCGTGGAGGAGCGGAAATACCCGTCCGTGGTCCCCTTGATCTTGTCCATGATGGCGATGGCGACATGAGTGCCCGCCACGACGCGGCACTTCGCCACGCCGGCGATCTGAATCCACCCCATCTGGCCAGACGACGGATTGTCCACCAGCACGCCGAGCACAGGCGCCCCATCAGTGGCAATCCGCTTGAACGTGGTATTGCTGGTGCTGGATACCGCGCAGCCAATCGCGACAGCCGAGCTGTAGTTGGCGACGGCAACCCGATCCCCGAGGTAGACGGTGCCCATTTCGAAGGCCATGGTTACTTCCCTCCGCGCTTGGCGAGCTGGCTCGCCTTGTAGAGAGCCTTGCCATCAGTGGACTGGAGAACCGCGCTGTACGCCATCTCCGGGGTCAGGTCCGGGTGTGCGGCCTGATGTGCCTTAGCCAGCACATTGAGCTGCGCTTCCGGGTCGATCGTGCCGTCCGCGCTGGTACCGACTTCCTGAAACAGCTTGGACTGGCGGGCGACTTCATCCCAGCCCTTCATCTTGGCGACCAGTTTGTCGTAGATCTCGGCGGGCACGGACTTCTTGATGGGAAGCATGAGGCCCGTCAGGTCCTCCACCGCACCCAGCGCCTTGAACACGCTACAGGTGGCGATCATCTGCCCCCGGTCGCGTTCGGCTTCCAGCTTGGCGATCCGCTCGTCATTCGCCTTGTTCACGGCGGCTGCGGCTGCGGCATCTTCCCGCGCCTTGGCCAGCAGTGCCTTGACGGGTTCCGGCAGGTTCTTCTCGATGTCTTCCGGCTTGGAGGGGGCCGCCGTAGCAGCCGCGAGGGCTGTTTCGGCGTCCGTCGCCCGCTTGGTCAGGGTCGCGACCTCAGCGGTCAGCTCCTCGACAGTCTTCGGCTTCTCAGCCATGGGTGGCTCCTGTGAAGTGGCGCGCTTGAACAGCGCGATATGGGCGCCAGGATTCGCGCCACGGTCAACGAAATCGATGCGGTCCAAACGGAGCCGCTTGAGATGGGTTGCCATTACACCGGCACCCGTTCCCCGGTCCCCTGAATCGAGAACATCTTGTAGGTCCCGTCCTTCACCTTGGCGAAGGTCGCCGGGGGCACCTTGACGCCAATCCACAGACCGACCGGCATCGTCTTCGCGAGTGCGGCGGTCATGCCCATGGCTTCGTATTTTTCGGGGGTGCTGATGAAAGATTCCACAATCTGGCCGACCGCGTCGCCCGCGTGCATCTCACCAGCCGCGCGGTGGTGGAGCATGAAGTCCACGGCAGCGTCTTCGAGGGTGGCGGGGTCGATCAAGTCGCCCTGATGGTCCTCAATGAGCGTCCCATCCTCGGTCGCCACAACGGACGCCCAGCCATAGACGAGGCCGCGCGGTTCATCCAATTTGGCAATCGAAGCGGTGGGTACGGACAAAGACAGAGCCCCGTGGCGAAGTGGTGCGCTCCGGGGCCCTGATGTGGCGGGGGTCCAATGGATTATGGGACGGTTACACTCCGAATCTAGGAACGAGCCCGTAACGGCGCAAGGGATGGGCCGTTACACCACCCCGCTTGGGCTGCCGTGATCGGGTGGACGGTGCCGCACCGGGCGCACTTCCACGAGCCAATAATGGTGGCGGGGGTGATGCTCACCATGCTGGCCAGCCACCCGCTGAAACTGGACTCCATGTGCAGGGGCGGACGGTAGGGCATGGTCCGGCGGGGGTTGCAGTGGCAGGAGGCCGTGACTTGGCGGAGACTCATGCGGCGGACCGTTGGCGACCAAAGACAAGCCGCGTGGTGCAACGGCAGGATGGATGCGCGGGCGGTACCATGAGACTCGATCCGTCGCCCAGAATGAACGACTCTTGGAGCCCGACCGGCCCGCGCTTCGGGACCGGAGCGCAGACTTGACACAGTCGCTCATCGTCTGTGATGATCCACTCCCGCATCGCATCATCACCCAAGTATCCCTGCTCTGACGCTTGCAACCATGCTTCCTGTTGCCCTTGGTTACTGGCGGTCATGGACTCGGTGCGCGCAATCATCTTGGCCCGTGAGGCGAGAAGTTGTGTCCGGTAGTCCCGGACCTTGGCGTTCACCTCCGTCTGGCTCAGTGTCCCGGTAGTGAGCTTATCTTGGAATCCGAGTTGAAACCGCCAGAGCGCGGCCGATTGGCGTTGGGTCAGGCCGATATGTTCGCGGATGATCCGGGCCCCTGTCTCAGCGGGGATACCGCGCTGGAACATATCCAGTACAATCGCGCGGATGGCCTGCTGCGACTCGGCGGTCACGTTGCGAACGAGGTCGCCCGAGTGCCTGAGTATCCATTGGGTGGCACGTGGGTTCAGCCCGTTGAAGTTGAAATCGGCCTTGGCGATGGCCTGATGCGGGTCACCCTCCGGTACGTTCTCCTCCCCGATCCCGCCGGCTGCGACCATTACCGCCCGATAGGCGGGGGTGAGTCGGTCCACGAGTTCGGCCATGAACGGCAGCCACGGGATCGCCGCAATGACGGTGGCGGGGGTACCGGTGCGATACGCATCCTCCACCACTTCCGGGGGCAGGTGGCGGCCGGTGACCATGGCGAGCGCCCGCATCCACGCGCGGCGGAAGTGGGGTTCTTGGCGGTCCGCGATGGTGAGGGTGCTCATGAACAGCCACGCTCCACACGTCCATCTTCGATGGATTCAAGTTCGGCAAGAATGTACATCCGATAGCTTTCCGCCTGATTGAGTTGCTTAAGGGCAAATTCCAAGTGCCCCGTATCGCTATGGTTATCGCGAAGATATGACGCGGCCGACAAGAGGCAGTCAACTCTATCTTTGAAGAAACCGAGGCCTATATTACAGGGACGACACAGAATTCCGCGCACCTTGCCAGTTACATGGCAATGGTCTACGTGCGCCATTCGAGTGTTGTCGTCAAACCCACATCCACAGATAAGACACTTTGATCCTTGGGCTAGTATCATTTTGGCGCGCTGAACAGAACCGACGCCATGCCCGCATGGTTTTTCGCGAATAGGTTTGCCGTCAACATCATGCAGCCGACAATACTCCTCCTCTATGAACCGATCATCTTCGGCATCTACGGCCTTAAATTCTGCGCTCATGCCAGTAGCCGCTCCGTCTGCCGCACACTCTGCACCATCTGCCCAAATTGATCGGCCGTGAGGCTGAACGAGCCGTCCAGTTCGGCCGGTTTATCCACATGTTGCAGGTGCATCTCGATCAACTTACACCCGCGCGCAACCGCAGCAATCGGCAAGAACGGGTCAAGGCAGTGGGAGGAGAGGCCGATGTGCGCTGCGGGCTGATCTAACTCGTGGTCCAATTCAGCGAACAGCGGGAGCGCCACATTTTGCGCCATGGTCGGGTATCCGGGCGGGCAGTAAAGAACGCAGACCCCATCGCCGTAGTGACCGAACGGATCAACCCCCGGAGTGCTCACCACTAACTGTCTCCCGGCTGCTATGGCGATTGCCCTTCTCAGTGACTCTGTGCTCACATCATAGGCCGCAATCTTGTACGCCGGACAATCCAGCGCCTCCAACGCGGCCAGCGACTCCAGCCCAAACACCGAGGCGAACGGCACCATACCGATGTCCCGCGCGTGCTGGAACAACTCGGGGAGCCACGCTAATGGAGTGATCGCCCGCTCGTAGAGTTGGCGAAGCGTCCCGAAGCGCGCCCACGGTTCTGGTGCAGGTCCGTCACCTCGTAGGCCGAGTATTTCAGGAAGAGTGTACGCCTGTAGCTTCACGAACTCAGCGCCGGTATGATGCGCCGCCTCAATCAGGCGGTGGGCTGTGGCGAGCGACCCATTATGGTTCGCCCCGATTTCGGCCACGAACCGGCACGGGTTGTCCCCGCCGATCCCCACCCCACCTATCGTGAGTACGTCCATACCCCGTCCTCGCATGTGCCGGTATACCCCGCCTGCTCAAACGCCCGCCGACTCGCCACGTTCCCGTCCCGCACTTCCGCCCAGAGCGGCGCACCCGGCGCCCATGACGACGCCCGGTCCGTCATCTTCCGGATCAGCGCCACCCCATACCCCTTCCCCCGCGCTTCCGCCACCAGCGCCACGCTGACCGTGAGGCCAGAGGAGGACCGGTCCAGCCGCGCCTGCCCCACCATCACCGATCCGATGCAGCCCACGTAGAGCCGCGCGGTGGAGGATTCGACGGTTCGCAGCAGCCACGTCACATGCGTATCCCACGGAATGGTGGCCCGGCCCCATGAGGCATGGCGGACCTCCGGGTCGTTGGCGAGATGCCAGAGCGGTTCAGCGTCCGTGAACTGGGCCGGACGGATGGTCAGCATGGGATCTAATCTTGGGGGATGGCGGGACTACCGCAAGATTGGCTTGCGGGACACCCCAACGATTCGCACCTTTCCCGCCCATGACATCTCTCTTGCTGACCGGTGGGACAGGCTCGTTTGGCCATGCCTTTGCCCGCCATGCGCTGGACTCCGGCCTGACCGACCGGCTCTGTATCTACAGCCGCGACGAAGTCAAACAATTCGAGATGCGGACCGCGTTCGGGAACGATCCGCGGCTCCGCTGGTTTATTGGGGACGTACGCGACAGAGAACGGATGCGGCGGGCACTACATGGGGTGGACGTGGTGATCCACGCCGCCGCTCTCAAGCGGGTCGAGGTAGGGGAAAGCAATCCGCTAGAGATGAAGAAAACCAATATCGACGGCGCCGCTAATCTTGTAGAGGCGGCCACCGATGCCGGAGTCAGCAAAGTAGTCGCCCTCTCCTCGGATAAGGCGTGCGCCCCATCCAACACCTACGGGGCCAGTAAGGCGATGATGGAGCACCTGGTGCTCGCCGCCAACAACGCCCGTGGTGCGACCGGACCCCGGTTCGCCTGCACCCGGTACGGCAACGTCGCGGGGTCCCGTGGCTCCATCATCCCGATCTGGCGGGGACAGCAGGCGGCTGGGGTGCCGCTGACCATCTCCGACCCACAGGCGACCCGGTTCTGGATGACGATGGCCGAAGCGATGGAGCTGGTGCGGTGGACGCTGGACCGGATGCAGGGCGGCGAACTGGTTGTGCCCGACCTGCCCGCGTATGAGGTGGGCGACCTGATGCAGGCCATGGGGCGCCCGCATGATACTGCGTCGTGGCTCGGTGGGCTGGGGCACGGCGAGAAACTGGCGGAGATGATGATCGGCCCGCACGACTACCGCCAGTTTCGGCGCGAAGGGCCGTACTGGTCTACCCACGGGACCGGCATCAGTCTAACGGGTCCGTTGTCGAGTGATGCGGCAGTGCGGTTGAGTGTGGCGGAACTCCGGGAGAGGGTGGCGCTGGTATGATCCCCTACACCCGCCACGAAATCCGGCCAGAAGACGAAGCCGCCGTCCTCTGCGCCCTGCGCTCCGGCTACCTCACGCAAGGGCCGGAGATTGAGGCGTTCGAGCACGAGCTAGCCGCGTTGAGCGGGGCCAAGTATGCCGTGGCGGTGAACAGCGGGACGGCGGCGCTGCATCTTACGTATGTGGCGGCGGGGTGGAAAGGTCGCACGGTCCACTGTCCTGCGATCAGCTTTGTGGCCACATCCAATGCGCTGATAATGGCGAAGGCCGATCCGCGCTTCGTGGATTGCAACGAAGAAGATGGTTTGTGGATGGAGTCCGACAGTCCCAAGCCGTGCGAGGTGCCGGTTGCTCTCGGCGGACAAGTACCCGAAGCGTGGGGAGACGAAATCGTCCGTGATGCTTGCCATGGTCCGTTGACGCATGACGCTGCCGACCTCGCCACCTGCCTTTCTCTGCACCCCGCCAAGCACATCGCGTGTGGTGAAGGTGGCGCGATCCTGACAAACGACGACGCGTTTGCGGAGCAGTGCCGGTTGCTGCGCTCCCACGGCCGGCGCGGGACCGAGATGGTCAGTCTCGGTTATAACTACAGGCTCAACGAGATGAGCGCCGCATTGGGCCGCTCGCAACTCACCCGCTATCACGCGGGCGTCGCGGAACGGCGGCGGATGGCGTCGCGGTATGACGATGCGTTCGCGGGACACTATGTCATCCAGACAGTGCCGCATGGCCCCGACAGTGCGCGCCATCTGTATCAGATACTCTTGCCCCCCGATGGGGTGACATATCCCTACCTCAAGGGGCGCAATTGGGCCCAAGGGAAGCTCAGAGAGCGCGGCATCGGCACGGCCATTCACTATCCTGTCATACCCTTGCAGCCCTACTACCGTCAGCGCTACGGCTACCGTGAAGGCATGTTCCCCGGCGCGGAAGCCCACGCGGCCCGCACCCTATCCATCCCGTTGTTTCCCGGCCTGACCGAGGCCGAGCAGGACCGCGTGATTGCGGCAGTGCTGGAGGTGTGCGGATGACAGACCCGCTGATTGTGATACAGGCCCGCATGGGCAGTAATCGGTTTCCGGGGAAGATCAACGCCCTACTCCACGGCATCCCGCTTATCGGGTGGATTGCCCAAGCCGCCCGCCAAGTATCACCGCACGTCGTGGTGGCGCTTCCGAATGAGTGGAAGTCTCGGTATGTCGCGATCACCGGCACAAGGCAGTTTCAGCCGTTAGAGGCCGCAGAGGACGACGTGCTGGGACGGTTTGCGGAGTGCGTCAACAACGAGGCGGAGTACGTGCATTGGCGTGACGATCGGCCCATCGTCCGCCTCACCGCCGACTGCCCGATGCACTCGCCCGACGTGATCCGCCAGACCGTCGAAGCGTTCCGGCCCGAGATGGGCTACCTGTTCTCACATTGGCTCTGGCGGCTCCCCAAGGGACACGAGGTGGAGGTGTTCACCCGCGACCTGCTCCTGCAAGCCGACAAGGAAGCCACGGCGGACTACGACCGGGAGCACGTCACGCCGTGGATGCGGCGCGAAACCTATGATCGGTTCGCCCTCCACCATCAAGGCGTGCCGATAGCGGGGATGTATACCGATGTGAATCTGTGTGTGGATACGGTGGACGACCTGCACCGGCTGGAGGCACTCCCATGATCTACTGCTATGTCGCCGACGAGCATTGGAACGCGGGCCTCGGCCATCGGATGCGGTTCGAGGCGCTGGAGTCCGCCCTCAGCCTCAAAGGGCACCAGATCCGGCGGATTTCCACTGGCGCCAGTCAGTGCGAGCTCGACGCGGGCGGCAACCTCGTCATCCGCCATGAGGCCGGTGGCAAGGCCACGCTGGACGACCTGAGCCAAGTCCTGCTCCGCCCCCAATTCGCCAAGAATCGCCCGCCAGCACCTCGACCGGACTGGTGGCCCGTCGTGACCACCCCGTCGTCTACGCGCGCCCTAGAGGCCGCCTGCCTCGGGTTCCGGGTCATCCTGACCGAGCCCCGCAACGACGGTGAGTACCGGCTCTACCAGAAGCTGCTGGCCGCCCAAGCCCACCCCGGCCTGTTCGACGCCATTGACGGGCTGGGCGCAGACCGCTGCGCGGACCTACTCCTCAAGAGTCTGACATGAACGAATTGATCGGGGCGTGTGACGAAGTGCTCCGCTGCTGGGTCCACGGTGACGCGGCGGCCCTCCCGAACGCGATGACGGCGCTCCAGGTGGCCCGGAACGCCGCGCATACTGCGCTGCCCGTGGTGGGGCAGCATATCCAATCCAGCGACGTGATCGAGTCGGAGGAACGGCGGGCCTAGATTATAGGTTGGGTGTGAAGTAGCCAATCCTAGGCGGCACGGCAACGGGCTTTTCCCCGGATATGCTGGTTCGAATCCAGCCCACACCTAATCAGTTACTGCGGAGTAGTGGCAGGTAGCCACAGCATCGGCCTGACCGGTGCGCGCTCGCTCGGTTCGAATCCGGCCTCCGCAATCAGTACCGCCCGGTGTCGACCCGGAACACGGGGCGCCACTCGCGGTCAAAGCCACCAGACCGGACGGTCAGCACCACCATCCCCACCGTGCGCCGCGGCATCTGGTGGTCCGTGGAATGGACCACGAGTCCATAGGTCCCGGTCGCCGCCGTCGTGGCGGTCAAGGCCGCGGAGTAGACCATATCCGCCGTAGAGGCAGTGGAAAGGGCGCGCCACACCTTCGCAGTCACCCCCGTCGAGTTATTGAGATAGGTCCCCGTGGCCATGGTGCTGGATCGCAGCGACGCCAGTTGCACCCGCATGTCGGTGCCGACAAACCACACGCTCGGTTGCATCAAATCCCTCCTAGAGTGGCTCGAACGACACCGATCCCGTGAGGCGCGGGGCAATCGACACCCGCCCCGTCAGCACCCCCGCCGGTCCCACCCCCATGCTGATCGTGGATGCCTCCAGCAGGGTCGCGCTATCCGCGTCCGACAGACTGGCTAGTAGCGCCGCGATGGCGTCCCCCATGGCCCCGCTATCCGGATCGCTCACGTCGGCCGTGATCGCGGTCCGATCCGTCGCGGTAAAGGTGTCGGCATCCGTGATACTGACCTGCACCACCGCCGACTCGTTGAGTGTCCCGCTATCGCTATCACTCGGCGTGTCGCCCGTCTGGACGACACTTCCAGTGTCGGTCAGGGTGGCGGTATCGCGATCCACCAGCACCGCCGTGATGCTGGCGTGTTCCGCCAGGGTCCCGGTATCGCGAATCCCGTCCAGCGCAATCCCGAGCACATGCTCGGTCAGGATCGCGTCGGGGCCGTCATCGATCTGGATGTCTACGATACTCTCATCCAGCGTCGCGATATCGCTGCCGCTGATAATGAGAGCCTGACTAATGCTGGACACCTCGCTCAGCGTGGCGTTATCGGTCAGAGCTAGCGCGATGCTAGGGACGCCCTCCCCGAGCCCACCGGTATCCCGCTGCGTGCCGAGTTCGATCCCCGCCACCCGTTCCACCGCCGTGCCGGTATCACTCGGACCGTCCAGCGCGATCCCGGTGACGCGGTCGGTGAGCGTGCCGGTGTCCGCATCGCTCGGGGTCGTACTACCGCCCCCCGCCGCGGGAAAGATGATCCCGTGGTTATTCATCGTCCCGTCCTGATCGACCGAGGCCGTTGCCGTGACGGCACTGGTTCCGCTCAGGACTTGGTACTGGCACATCTGGTACGCGCCGCCGGCCGAGTTGTTGAACGCAATCAGCGTCCAGCCACTCGACGGCGTCATGTTGTCCGGCGCCACATTGTGCGAGAAGAACCCAACCGCGATTGCTCCGGTCGCCGCTGGAGAACCGATCACGCCGGTTGAGGCGTTGTCGGCCCCGGACACGACGGTTTGCGACTGACCGCTGGCGGCTTCGGCGTCACCCACCCCGCTGACCGCGACCGTGGTAATGTGCGAGCCCGCTTCGGCGTTATTCGTCGCCCCGCCGGTGAAGTTGATGGTCACGGTCATGGTACCCGTGCCGCTCAACGTCCCCGCCGTACTCCACATCTGATACTGGTACCCGTTGGCGTCCGTCGTGATCGAGTCACGTGATGCCCACGTATTCCCGCCCTCGCTATCCGAGCCGGAGGAGGGAACGGCATTCGTCTCCGGGAGGTAACGCACGCCCACCGCAACCCGTCCATCCGCGCCGTAGGTCGGCGTGAAGGTGGGTGTCGTGATCGACGCGGCGGCCGATCCAAGGACCGCGTAGGCGGTAGAGACGTAGCCGGACGCCATGTTATGGCGCCACGAAGAAGATCGTCGGGCCGGTCAGCGTCAGGCTGGCCAGTCGATCCGCGAAGGTCGCCTCATTGCCGTGCCCGTCCTCCCACCACAGCGTCTGCATCTCGCGCTGGCCGACGAACGCGGGGAACCAGAAGCAGCGGCCCGCTTCGGCATTGGGCTGCTGCTCCGCCTGCTCCAGCGTCAGGCCCGCGTCATCAGCCGCTTTGGCTTTGGCGTCGGACAGGCGTTCGGCCGCGTAGTATACGCCGTCGCGGATACGGAAGACGTGATACATGGCTTACCTCTTGAACCCGATGAAGGTGGGCGACACCCGCACGTCATCTGCGCGACTCGTCCCACTGCTGCCCGGGTTCGACCAGTTCTCCAGCCAGATCGAGCCGAGCGTGCCGGTCGCGTAGGTGTAATTGGAATAGTTGATGCGCTTGGTCGGTGTGGCCGGGCAGGTGGTCCCCGTCGCACCGCAGTCGTCGGCCCAGATTTCGAGAGTCCGACCCGCGGTATTGAGCCGCACTTCCATGTAGTACCACCGACCCGGCGACAAGGTGAGGACCACGAAGTCGTAACAGTCGTCGCCGTTTACCGTCCCCACCGGCTGCCACATGAGGCGCCCGGTCGAGGAACCACCCCCGCCGCCACAGTTGATGTGGAGGTTGCCAAAGTAGATGCCACCCGATCCGGCGCCCGCCTTGTTGAACGTCAGCACCTTCTCCGCCCCGAACGTGTAGCCCGGGTCGTAGTAGATGAACATGCGCGTGTAGCTGTCGGCCGCGGGTGTCTTGAGCGAGATACTGGCCTGCGTGCCGTCGCCCGCCTGCACGGATCTACCCCGACTGGCCGCGCAGTTGGAGCGGAACCCAACGTTGCCACAGAACGCGCCGGTCGGATAGAGCTTGGCACCGTAGATGGATCCACACCACCCATCCTCTTGCGTGAGCCCACCCGAGCTGTTGGCCTGATCGCAGTTATTGGTATACCACGACCCATCCTCGAAATCATCACAGACGAGGTCCGTCGCGCGACAGCCTGACGCCGTCGGAGGAGGCGGGGGAGGCGGCTGCGGCGCAGTATCGGGCTTGGGCAGATACAGCGTATCCGTCTTGCCCGGCAGGCGCAGCGTGTCAGTGCGCGTGATCCGCAGCGTATCCCGCAGCAGCTTGCACCGGGCCGTCACCTGTACCTGTACCGAGTCCTTGCCGATCGCGGCACGGGTCGCGGTGACCGTCTTGCAGGGCACCGACTGGGCGGCCAGCGGACTCGCCAGCAGCAAGAACAGAAGTAGGTACTTCATGGGATCAAACTCGCAGGGTCTGGGGGTTCATGGACAATGATCGAGCGCTTAGTGTGACCGATCAGGCCACCGCCCACCATCGGGGCGAGGATAGCGTCATTGTCCGCATCGGTCGTTTCCGCATACCGTTCGTCGTGCTTGGTCAGTGCGATCTGCGCGAACTCTGCCACATGTTGCCGCAACGGATCGGCCGCATACTTCTCACGTACCCGCAGCACTTCCACTCGATAGGCGGGCCAGTCGCGCCGGAGCACGTAAATCTGGTTCATGCCGAACAGGGCGCGTTCGATCATCGCCAGCGGGATAATCAGACTCATACGCCACCAATGCCCATCGGGCTATTCACGTTGGACCCGCCGTTCAGTTCCCGCACGCGGATCTTGCCATGCAGCGACTCCCCGCTACTGCCAGGATTCGCCCACGACTCATCCCACCAACTGCCGAATTGAGTGTGACTGCCAAAGGCGGGCGCCCAGGGATAGTCCGTCCGATTGAGCCGCAGCGTCATCGCCGTGCCGTCCGCGATCGCATTCCCGGCGGTGCCGAGGTCGTCGGCCCACACGCGGAGAATCCCGTTCCCCGTGCCAATCGGCGACGACATCTTGCACCCGAGCTGCACCGCGTAATAGTGCCCGCCCTGAAAGGTGAAGCCCGTCGAATACGACGGACCGGTCGTGCCTTGCCACGACAGGAGACCCGTGGACGCCGCCGACCCGCCAAGGTTGGCGTGCAGGTTGCCCCAGAAGATGCCGCCATTCCCTACCCAATTGGGCGGGTTCAGGTCACCGATCTTCTCCGCCCCGAAGGTGTAGCCACTCGGGAAATAGAACTCTAGATAGACATAACAATCGACCACGCCGCGACGGAAATTGTGGTCACCCATCCAGTCGGCACCTTGCGCGCCCAACATATCCCCATGCGACGCGAAGTACGGTGTGCCGCGATTCGTCACCGCCCGCACCAGAAACGGGTAGGGTTGGCGCTCGAAGATCGTGCCACCGTAGCCCCGCGTATGCGGAAGGGCTGCCGTCGTCAGCGGCCCGCCGTAGAGGTTCCCAGCATCATCGAAATTGATCTCACACCACGAGCCGGGCGACCCCGCCGCGCAGGGGGTCGAGTCGTCATCCTCCCACAGGATGTCATTGTCCCCGGATGCGCCGCCGGTCCAGTTATCAAACTCGGTGATCGTGGCCCCGGTATTCAGGCTCGACGCTTCGCTCAGCGTTGCCGCATCCGCGCTCGACAGCGCCGCCGCGACCGCCTGCCGCTCAATCGCGGTGAGGCTGTCGGTATCCGATAGATTCAGCGCCGACTGGAAGACCGCAGGTCGGCGCTCAATCAGGATGCGAGCCACGGGGCGTTTACGAAAGGCTCAGAGACAAAGTGACCGTCCACGCTGCGGCACTCGTTTTGGTCCCGAGATCGCCCGGCTTCCGGTTCAGCATCCGCTTGTTCGCGCCCGTCGAGTTGAAGATCCCCCACTCGCCCCACTTGTGATTGGCTTGGGCGGTTGTGAACAGCGCCCGGAATGTGATCGTCCGCGCCCCCGAACTCGACGTGCCATCGGTATGCGTCGGGTAGCCGGACGCCATCGCGTTGTACTTCTTCGCGGTGCTCGATAGGTCGTTCTGGGTGATCGCGGCGGCGGCAGTGGACGCCCCGATGCCGATCCGCGCGTTGCCCGTGCTGTACGCCTGGAGCGCCGCCCCGGTGCTCGACGTGGACGGCTTGTTGAACTTCATCCGCTGCCAGATGATGGACGCGCCGCCATTCATCAGCAGGTTGTTTTCCTGCAACACGACTTCGCGGTCCCCTGCGCTGTGGGTCGCGTCGTCGGCCTTCCAATGCTTCTCGACCATGGTGCGCACCCGCCAATAGGTGGGCTGGTGCGTCGCGCTCGCCTCAAAGGCCGCGACCTCTCGTTCAAATGCCATGACGTTTACTCCTTGGGGTTGGCCGGTGTGCCCGGCTTGGGTTTCCCGGCCGTCGCCAATGCCAGCGCGGCCTCTGCTTCTGCTTCGGCTTGCTCGTCCAGAATCACTTGCCGCTCGTCAAACTCTTCTTCGGTCAGCGTCGGGAAGTTCGCATAGCCCCGCAGCGTGTTCTCCACCTGCCGATCCGGGAAGAGCGGCATCCCCGCCGTCACCAGCTTGCCGACGTAATCGCCGACTTCGGCCAGATCGGGGGTCTCGATGTCGGCATGACAGAGCGTCGGTGCCAATGCCGGGTCGATC
>Ga0172380_10001172_pt1 | contig 46270 bp, 44 predicted proteins | sample Leawe162metaG_FD_119747 | JGI IMG/M metagenome (GOLD analysis project Ga0172380, IMG submission 119747) | Leachate microbial communities from a municipal landfill in Southern Ontario, Canada - Leachate well 162 metaG | ecosystem: Engineered > Solid waste > Landfill > Unclassified | place...
CAAGGGCGTCTACCTTACTTTGTCTTTCTTCTCGCATTGTTAGAACAGGGTATATTGATCGACCATTTTATTAGTTGATATTCGCTTCTAAAAAGTTCTTGTTCATTACCCGTAGCGACATTTGTTGGTAGGCTCATTCACGTCTCGTTTTCCCACCCGCAACAGGGTTTTGGACCCTAGTTGAGTAGACGAGTACCTGAATGTGCTGTATCCATTGTATCTACTATTGCTAAAAATGTCAATTTATTTTATGGAATGAAAATATGTCAAGTTTTTAAGGTTTTTGCCAGTTATTACTCGGCGCACCCTATCTGGCAATGTTCGCGGATATTGGCCTCGTGTTCGGCCTCGGTGTGCGCAAAGTACGTTACACCGTCATCACCGGCTAAGAAGAACTCATAGTCGCCCTTAGCAGGGCTTGCCACGGCTTTAAGAGCACCCAGAGACGGTACTGCGATTGGCCCTGGTGGCAACCCTTTAACTCGCCGGGTATTATAAGGCGAGTCTTGGGATGGCGAGTCGATCAAATTAAACTGGTTGGCAGCATACTTATAGGTCACATCGGAGCCAAGCACTGTACCATCGCGAAGCCGTTTTAAGAAAACTTGTGCGACTTGTTTTTGGTCATTACTGGCTTCACCCGGGTTTTTAGAGCTTACCTCGCGCTGAATAATCGAAGCCATCGTGATTCCCTCGTACAGATTGAACCCTTGGGCCTTAAAGCCAGCGACGAGATTATTTTCCTCAATCGCCTTGTAGTATTCATCAAATGTCCGCTTCAGGATATCTTCGACAGTAGCAGATGAGGAGAAATTATATGTTTCACCATATACATAGCCCTCCAGACTAGCCGAGGCCGGTTTGTCAGCTAGTAGTGGGTGGTTATAGGCTTTATCAAGCGCTGCCGTGATCTCACCAGTAGAAAAACCAGCTCGCTTAAGAACGGTCGTGACATCAACTTTTTTGCTATCGGCTTTATCACTCGGGTCTACCAGTGTAGCTCCGGGGTAAAATGTCAGAGTAAACTCATCAACGTTGCCAGATACTAAATGGTTCACGATCTTAGGGGTCGATTCAGCTGGGGAAAGCCGGTATGAGCCAGCCTGAAGCTTGTTCTCGGTACCGCTCAGACGCGTATAAATATCAAAGCCCTGTTTACTACGAATAAGCTGTTTTGAAACCAGTAAGTCTCCTATCTGAGACGGCGTGCTGCCTGGTTCTATGACGATCTGCTGCCGCGGAGCATTGGAATCACTCGAAAGTGGAGACAGCGCTTTTTGATACCACATAAAGCCTATAATCGCTCCAATAAGTCCGAGGAGAAGTACCCCCACAAGTGCCATAAGCGCCCAGGTGCGTTTTGATCGTCGCTCACGCGCGGCCGGCGGCTCTGAAGCGACCTCCGTATCATCATTATGAGCTTCAAGCAGTGGTTCGACTGGTGGAGGCGTGAGCCGATGATCGACAGGAACGGTTTTGGCCGTCCGTGGTCGCGGGGGGCGAATATCGTTCATGAATAATGCTCCTCTATATAATCTTGTAAAATAATCACGGCGGCTTCGGCGTCGATATCACCCTTTGAGTAGGTGCCGCCGCGGGCCTGCAAACGCTGTTCTGCTATGACGCTCGTGAGGGATTCATCCTGAAATACCACCTGAGGAGCCATGTCTTGAAGCCCCTGAGCGAATTGTTCTACGTAAGCCGTCTGCGCCGTTGGTTCCCCAGCTTGGTTGCGCGGGTAGCCCACAATTATCGCGTCGCTTTCTTCGCGCACGATAATCGCGGCAATTTCAGTCAGCTCAGTGCCGTCAACCTCAATCGCTCCATACGGTACAGCGATCCGTACAGCCGTATCGGCCAGGGCTACACCGATGCGCGCTTCTCCCACATCCAGTGCGATGAGTTTTTTACTTCTGCTCATTCAGCTTAAATTCGATTGTAATCCGTTTCGTATCGGTCGGAACAGTCCGTACCCAGAATGGCCAGAACTTGGTATCCACATCGTCGACACCCTGTATCGTGCTGATGTCTGCCTGGATGTCGCCGTACTGCTTGCCCTTCACTTTTTCTTTGATCTCATCGTCATTGATCTGTGGGCCGACTTTGCCATTTGCGACCAAGCGAGCTTTCATGGTGGTGCCGTCATTCGCAAAATCGGTAAAGTTGGCGGCTTTGGTGCCGTTATCGTAGACGCGCTGGTTTGGCTGATCGGAAATCTCTTCCTTCACTGCGGCATCAAGGTACTTGGTGAGGTCGCTCTCGGCTACACCAACCATAGAATACGTCAGTTCGGTGGTCAGTTTGGCTTTTCCGGTTGCCTCTTGGCCAACGGCAGGTGCGGAAACGGGGTCACTCTTGGCGACTGCATAGCTGGTGTCGATGACTTTTACGTCTTTGCCAAAGGCAGATTTTAGCGCGGCCTTGATCGTGGGGTCTTCCTGAGTCGCGAGTTGCTCGGCTGCTTTTTGAACATCGGCAGCAACAACAATTTTTATCATCTTTGTCGTACCTCCCGTCATGGCACTGCCTTGAGCACTAAATCCACTCACATTCGACTGGTATGAAGTTGCCCCTAGGTTATACTCTTGGCCGGCATTTGTTGCCTGCACACGCACCGTAGCCGAATCTTGAATAATTCCATTAGGTCCTACGGAAGTTCCTGCAAGTGTCGCAGATTCAGTGCTCACAAAGGTATAGTTTCCACTACTGAAGCTCGTACCTGCCGGCACGGTTATAGGACTGCTCGAAACAGACGTACGATTGAGCTGCATAGTACCAGAAGCTTTTTCGCCGGCGTTCTTATCACCAGTCGCGTCAAACTCTACTGATTGTGGCTTCTTCTGCTCTTGGCGGATTGCCTTAATCGTGGAACTACTAAAACTCGTTGGACCGGCTTGGCTCAGGGTGATCGTCTTACTGACATTTTCCGATGATGTACGCGCCGTGATGACGACGGTAGCATGAGCGGCAAAGAAAAGCGCCCAAACCAGAAAGGCAATCAGCAATATCCCGGCGCCGATCCCGATAAACAATTTCTTGCGGAAAGAATCAAAATTCGGTACCCGTGAACCATTTTTGGCTTTGGGGGGACGAGGCGGGGTACCACTTGTCGGCGGCGAGGCCATGGTGGTGGCGGCCATCAAGCCAGCAGCAGCTTTATCAGTATCGTTGTCGTCATCGGGTAGGCCTGCGGTTCGGGCGTGATCGCCAATCGGCAGACTGGCGCCATCGATCACATCTTCACCATCATCGACTTCCAATGCGGCGATTTCAGGCAGCTCGGGCTTGCTCTGTAAGTTCTTAGCCACCGGCAGTTGTGCGGCAGCGGCAAGCGCAATCAGCGCTTGATTATTCGTAATAAGTACTAGCCGCTTCTTTACACCTTTGGCAGCACGGTCGAGCAGACGCAGATTGACAGCACTCTGAAGTACCCCAACTCGCTTTGGCGGGACCAGCGCGACGATATTCTCCTTGCTATCTTTGACCTTGCCAATAATAGCCGTGATATCGTCGTCAACATCGATGTAAATTACGTCTTTATTCATGTTTATATCCGAAGGATGCGATTAAGTTTCTCTTTGATGGAATCGTTGTCGCTACTACCTACTATTGTATCATAGCCAACTCGCAGCAGGCCCATGGCGGTGATGAAAGTGTGGTCGTTCACTTTGCCTGTGCCATCGGTGATGCCCACAACTTCGGTCGGGGCAATGTGATGCACGGTCGGGCGCTTGGTAAATGGTAGTTCTTTGTACCAATCGGCGGTTTCAAGTGCTGTGACGAGCTGTTCGAGGCTGGCTCCACCACCACATAGGAGGACGCGGCTTGGCAGGTGATCCACCGAGTCAAATTCGCTCAGTGCCAGCTCGACACCGGCTAGCCAGACATCAAGGGTTTTATCGATAGCTTTTTCGGCCTCTTTCTTGACAGATGGTTTGATCTGTTCGTGGTCGAGATTGACCTTGAGTTTTTCAGCGTCTTTGTACGTCAGATCCATGTCGGTCGCAATCGTGCGGGTAAAGCTTCGTCCGCCGATACCAAACATCTTGGTACCCTCGACGCCACCGTCATTCACCACAGCAATGTCTGTCGTGCCACCACCGACGTCGACGAGGATTGCGGTGAAATTACTGCTAGCATCGGTACCCAGCAGGCTCCGGCTGACGGCAAATGGCTCAGCTGCGACGGCGACGAGCTCCAGCGCTAGTTCATCTGCTACGCGTTCGAGTGCTCCGATGTGTACCATGGGCGCGAAGGCCGTATATATCTGCACTGCGACGTCTTTTCCTTGGAAGCCAATCGGGTTGGAGACTTTGTAACCGTCAATGTGGATGCTGACCAGCGCGGAGTTGACGAGTTTGACTTCGACTTCTTCGTTGCCGGTCTCTAGCGCGATCTGGTGCTGAGCCTTGGTCTGGGCCCGTTCTTGTACTTTCTCAATGATAAATTCCATTTCAGCCACATCAAGCGGACGATCAGGCTGCGGACGGCGGTACCGGATGGTATTAGTGACGCCCTTCACGAGCTCACCAGCGATGCCAATCACGGCTTTCTTTGCTTGTAGCCCCGCTTGTTCTTCAGCTTTCGACAGCGCATCTTCGCAGTTTTGAACCACGCCCGAGATATCGGCAATCGCCCCTGAGTGCATATCGCTTAGCGACTGACGAGCCCGGCCAACGCCCACGATCTCGAGGGTGTCCCCGTTTAGCTTGGCGATGAGAGCTTTTACAAACTCGGTTCCTATGTCAAGGCCGACAATATAGTCATCAGTGTTGTCTTTTAATCGTACGGAGCGTAATTTTTCAAAAACCATAGTTGTACTGATTATATACCAATGATGCTTATGGTGGCAAAGGATTGCATAATTATACAAAAAATGGTATAATGATATTATGTCTTCTGAGGTACCCGAACCTTGCTCTCACTTTAGCTCGATACACTTTGGTGATACGAGTGTTTTTACGAGTAAATTTCCTATTCCTCTTGATAACGAACATATACAAGATGTCGTTGAACGCCAGATACCGAGCGAAATCGATACTATTTTTGTAACTCACGGTAACACCGAATCATTCGAAACGATTAACAAAACGGGCGCTATACCGCTACGTCCGCTCAGTACTCGACTTGCAATTGATTCCCTTATCGGACACGAGAGGCGAATCATGCGCAGTAGGCATTTTGTTCTTGAAGCACTTACAGATGGTGCCCCGCTCCAAACAGCACATATTCAGATCGACCGCGAGGCTGGTACAATGCAAGATTTCTCTCTTGCTATCGCAGCGCTCGAGGACCATAAACTGGTAAATTTTGAACTCCGAGCAGTAATTAATAATCCGACAGAAAATGTCTATGAAGTGGCGCGGCTTGAAGATGGGCATGAGGTGAACTCTATCTTGATTGATGAGGACGCAGCACAAAAATTCGTACACTCTTTGCGAGAAATGTACGTTGGCCAAGATGTTGAAACTACATCCCTTGAAACCAGTCTGTTAAGCTTAATGGACGCTTCTCCAGATGTTGAGCATGCGCAAACCGGAGTCTATGATGTGGTCGGAAATGCTAACCTAACACTTTCTATCGAACGTCGAAGACGTTTGCAGAAAGGTGTTGCAAAAACAGCTTCTTTTGCCCTACTACTCCAAGAGACCAGTTTCAATAGTCAAGGCGAAACAATTCGTGGCTTTAACCTGGGCTATGACAGCTCAAAAGAGCAACGATACTGGGCAGAGCTAAACTACCTCATACGTGCGTTTGATGCCGACTTAACTCATGATAAACGCAAATTAATTTTTAGCGAATTGTCAGTGTTCCTCCGCGAACACCCTGAGATACTATTTGATTCCCTGCAGGATGCTGGCAATCAGCTGGCCACTTTGAGCTAAATAAGAATAGCTTTGACTCGGCGGATCCCAGCGCTTGAAGATTCTTCTTTGGTAATTTTAAATACTTTACCGTCTTCGGCTAGTTGCCCAGTGTGATCGACATGTGGGCCACCGCAGATTTCGAAGCTCACACGCTGGTCGCCCTCGCCCATTTGGTAGACTTTGACCGTGTCGCCGTATTTATCCCCGAAGGCTCCAATGGCGCCCATTTCGAAGGCTTGGGCGGTTGGATACTCATGGAACGACACGGGCAAATCGGCCTCAATCCATTGGTTCACCAGCTTTTCGACTTCATCCAGTTGCTCTCGGGTGACTTTTTCGTCGTTATTGAAATCAAAGCGCAAGCGTTCTTCGGTGATGTTGCTGCCGTGCTGAGTCACGTGCTCGCCGACTACTTTCTTAAGTGCGGCGTACATCAAGTGAGTCGCGGTATGGTACTTCTTATGAATCAGATCGTGACCGCCGAGGCCGCCTTTGAATGTGCCTTTGGCTGCGGTTTGTGAGCGAGCACGCTGCTCTTGCATAAGATTTTCGAAGTCTTCATCAGCAAGTACGCTAATTCTAAAATCTCGCTTAAAGGCCTCTTCTTTTGTAAGCTCTACAGGAAAACCGTATGTATCATACAATTTGAATAAATTTTCACCTCTCAGTAGTGGTTTTTCTACACGATTTGGATCATCCAGAGGACCATTCGTGTCAAAATTCGACATGCGAACGCCCATCATCTTCTCAAACTCTTGCAACCCTTTGCTTAGTGTCTGACGGAAGGATTTTTCTTCTTTCACAAGCACTGCAATAACTTCGTCACGCTTAGCAGCTACTTCTGGAAAATCGTATTTGTACAAATCGGCAATAATTGGAACGATCTGCTCCATGAAGTTCTGCTCAACACCCAGGTCAAATGCTTTAACCATAGCGCGACGAACGAGCCGACGCATAACGTAACCCTGCTGTTTGTTCGATGGAATACAGCCATCAACAGCCAAAAATGTCGCAGCCCGCAAATGATCGGCGATCACCCGCATGCTTTCGGTGTGGCTTTCGTATTTCTTGCCGCTGAGGGTTTGTAGTTTTTCAATGATCGGCCACATCAGACTAATCTTAAAGACATCTGGATCGTTAATGGCGGCTGCTGCGATTCGCTCCAGCCCCGAACCATGATCGATGTTTGGCTTTTCAAGTTTTTCAAACGTGCCTTCGGCAACTTTGCGGTACGCCATAAAGACATTGTTTCCGATTTCCATAAAGCGGCCACAGTCACAGTTTGGGTGGCAAAACTCGCCGTAGTCTGTGTTGTGCGGTGTGCCGAAATCATAAAACATTTCACTGTCGGGACCACATGGGTCACCCACAGGTGTGGTTTCTGGCCCACCATTACGGCTCCACCAGTTTTTGCTGCCATCGTAGTAGAAAATCCGCTCGCCGTCGTTGATCCCGCGATTGTAGCCATCAGATTCTGAGCCGATTTCAGCTTCACTTGCAGTCAGACCAGCTTTTTCATATAGACTTTTCCAAACATTTGCTGCTTCGGTGTCTTTCTCAATCCCGTATTCGGGCGCGCCGATAAAACACGTCACGTAGACCTTGTTCATGTCGAGCTTCACCACCTGGCTTAGAAATTCCCACATCCATTCGATCTGCTGCTGCTTGAAATAGTCACCCATGCTCCAGTTGCCAAGCATCTCAAAGAACGTCGTGTGACGGTTGTCGCCGATGTCTTCGATATCCTGCGCGCGCAGACACGTCTGGCTATCGACAATACGCACGCCTTTGGGGTGTGGCTCGCCCAGCAGATACGGAATCATCGGTTGCATGCCACTACCTGTAAAAAGTGTCGTCGGGTCGTCTTTTAAAACCAGCGGCGCCCGAGCAATAATCTCGTGCTGACGATCTTTAAAAAACTGTAGATAGGCGTTTCGGATTTGTTGAGCGTTCATTAAACTTCATTATAACAGATACACCCTGAGCCTAAAGAGATGGAAAGGTTATTTGACAACGAGTCATGTCATCTTGCTGATTCCGTACGCTAACTGTCACACCCACAACGTCACACGGTTGATTCCCTCTCAAGTAAAATACAATCCACGCCTGTGCCCCTGTGCTTGGGCGATAGTAGGCTCCCGAATATGTATTGGTGCCACACATCATCGTCTGGCTACTAGGAGACGGCAGCGTTGGCCCCATGATTTGAGAAATATCGGTGTTAAATGCCGTCACCTGACCCACGGAGCCATCGCCTGTTGCCGCGCAGCCACCGGTACTCCCTGCAACGCGAGCACACAGAACGGACGACCCTAAGCATGGGTAGCCAGCGGTAATAGGATAATTCCCGTATGTCGCCGCATAACTCGTGACGCCTTTCGCGTACGCTGCCACCGCGCTGATTGTCTTGGCATTTTCTGCCCGCGTCTGAATACCGTTATAGACAACGATAGTGATAGCCGCTAAAATGCCGATGACGACAATGACGATGAGTAGTTCAACAATAGTAAAACCTGCTTGTTTTGCCCACGATTTCATAGGGTTATTGTAGCATAAGCACTAGAGGGTGGTCGGATCAGGCAATCCTACTCTGCATATCGTCACAGAATTGTCAACACTAGTATAGGTAGCGTTCGGGTTGATAGTGATCCCTCCGCTGATGACCGTCATAACCGGCCGCAAGATGCAGTCTTGATTAGCCCCTTCAAGGAAATACCATAAGGTAGGATAATTAGAAATGTTAGCACCTGTCGGATCAAGCGTATCACTCCTTCGAATACTAATACCCGAAACAAAACCGTTGCTACCCTTGGTATCAATCGGATCTACTGGATAATTAGGCAAACTCCCCATCGTTGCGAAAGCCGCATTTACTGAAGCATTCGTGTGCTTTATAGATGTCTGATAGAGGCAGTCTTCGTCTGGATTAGCATCCCAGTTGGTCGCATAGCCTGTTCCGAGGCAGTAATGACTCCCAGCGCCTACGGGATAGCTACCGTTTTGAATTGTGTAGAGTTTGATTAACTTTTGCCATTGCTGAGCAGCGGAAACACGCTGGGCATTACGGGCGCGTTGTTGTATGCCGTTGTAGGCCACGATTGTCACGGCGGCCAGGATACCAATGACGACGATGACAATCAGGAGCTCAACAATCGTAAACCCACGCTTATTACTAGTAGGTAGATTGCGTAAAGTCGGAGTGCTGTGCTTTTTCATAGTTTTGTTGGATCCAGTAGCATTACTCGACAGGCTGTTCCCATGTCTAATGGGTACGAATTTTTAGCAGTAGTTTTAACAAAGTTACCCCCGAGGCCTGCGTTAGCCAGTGGACGTAGTACGCAGTCTTGATCTGCTCCTTCTAGGAAGAAGATAAGTGTTGGATAGTTTGCTATATTTTCGCCGCCGACATCATATATTTCCGACCTAAAAAGCATCCCGCTTCCCTTGATACCGGCAGTAATATCTACAGGAGTACCCGGAAAATTGGGTAAACTAGACCGCATCGTTTTAATACCTGCATTAAATGCCGGTGTCTCACTAGCAGAACTATGCTTTACGTTGTTTGATGCCCCGCAATCAGCATCTGGGTTCGCGTCGAGATTCGTAATGTTGCTTTCACCGATGCAGTAAGCGCTGAGAGATGCTGGATACACTTGATTCACCACCGTATACTCCTTTATAGCTTCAACCCACTCTTTTGCTGCTGCAATGCGCTGGGCATTACGTGCGCGTTGTTGTATGCCGTTGTAGGCCAAGACCGTGATCGCCGCGAGGATGCCAATCACAACAATAACTATCAGGAGTTCTACTATCGTGAAACCTGTTCTCACCCGAACGTGACTCATCTTACTTGACCATCCAATAATTACTTGAATTTGGATATGAGCTAATTGTTGTACTACACGTGCCGGATGAGGTGTTCGTATTTGCAGTAGCTTCAAGTTTATAAACCATTAGGTAACCTTGGTAAGTTCCTGACGTCTTGCCACACTCAGTACTGCTAAACCCATAGTATGAATAGTCATAGCCATCTGAAGCATTCCAAGGATAGCTGCCAGCACTTGTCTGTTTACTTATTGGATCTCGGGGCAAAAGCGATATGTATGGCTGCAGGATCGTTTGTAGATTGGCCCAGCTGGCGTCGGCTGTGGTGCTCCAAGATCCATTGATGCTTGTCGAACCAGACCCGGGTGGGTATCGGTCATTTGCCGCATAGTATACCTCTAAAGCCTTCTTGATAGTTGAGATGTCGCTCTGACGCTGCGCGTCACGTGCCCGCTGCTGTATACCGTTATACGCCACAATCGTAATAGCAGCTAAGATGCCGATGACGACGATAACAATGAGGAGTTCGACGATTGTAAAACCAGTTTGTTTTGCCCGCCATTTCATAGGGTTATTGTAGCATAAGCTTATTGCGCGACTATACCGCCACCTAGGCAGACGTCTCCGTCGTATATAACGACGGACTGCCCCGCCGTCACGGCACGTTCGGGATGATGAAGCGTCAGTTTTGAACCAGATAGGGTTGCCCTAGCAAGCTTCGCACGGTGGCGCACACGAATGTCATATTCGCCGTCTTGTGGCGTTTGGTTGATCCAGTGAAGTTCGCTGAGTTCAATCGTATCTCGCCACAGCGTCTTATCATTGAGATCTGTCGTGACGTAGACCTCATTTGTAGCCATGTCTTTGCCGACTACGTAGTAAGGCAGGCCGCCGCCGACTTCGAGGCCATGGCGCTGGCCCAGCGTGTAGAAAATCGCACCGTCGTGTCGGCCGATGACTTTGCCGGTGGCTCTATCGATAATATCGCCGGGCTTTTGCTCGACATACTCACTCAGAAAATCACGAATACCGACTTTACCCACAAAACAAATACCCTGGCTGTCTTTTTTACCAGCCGTTGAGAGCCCGCGCTCTTTGGCCATTTCACGAACACGCGGCTTAGTGTATTCGCCGAGTGGAAATAACGCCTTAGCCAGCGCTTCGCCAGTCACCCGGTACAAGAAATAGGTCTGGTCTTTGTTCTCATCAACCGCCTTTAGCAGTCGAGCGCTCGCTGTCTCATCCGACGAAACATCTGCAACCCCGTCGGTTCCTGATGCGTGCTCAAGAGACGTCGGGCGCGAAGCCGTTTCGGACGATGACGATAGCGAAAAGCGATTTGCCACCCGTGCATAATGCCCCGTCGCGATCATATCTGCTCCGTCTTCTAGTGCTGCCTCGAGGAATAACTTAAACTTCACTTCTTGGTTGCACATAATGTCGGGGTTGGGTGTGCGGCCGCGTTTGTATTCTTCAATCATGTAGTCGACGACCTTATGCTTGTACTCCTTCTCAAAATCAAAAACTTTAAAATCAATCCCGAGTTGCACGGCGACCCGCTTGGCATCGGCCAAATCATCGGCCCAGGGACATTTCATGCCGGGTAGATCTTGGGTCCAGTTTTTCATATACACACCAGTCACATCGTACCCCCGCTCCACCAGCAGCGCAGCTGTCAGTGACGAATCGACGCCACCGCTCATGCCTACATATACCCGCATTACTGGTGAGCTCCCAGATAAAATGCAATGATCTTTACGAATTCACCACCAGCGAGCCACCAGCCGCGCGGGGTCAGCCACCACCACCAGCCCCAATCTTTATCGGACGTGGGGCTATTTTGAATCGTAATGGCACTACCTAAGATATGACGAAATTCTAAACTGGCTCGACGTTGATGGTAGCCGGATGTCACTAAAATAATATTCTTAATTCCACGACTGGCCAGCAATTTATTAGTATTGGCGGCATTTTGCTGTGTATTAGCAGACTCTTCTTCAATCACAATTGCACGCGCTGGCACGCCAGCATTTATAGCGAGTTGCCGCATAGCGAGGGCATTACTTGGACCCGTTTTGTCTTGCGCTGCGCCAGAAAAAATCAATAAGGGCGCCCATTTATTCATGTAGAGCTCAATAGCGTGGTCGGTACGAGCGACAGTGTCACCGCCACTGACGGCCACAATCGCGTCGGCCGTGTCACAACCTTGGCCACTGACCGGCTCTTGGTCGGTCTGGCAGGCAGAAAAGTCATTCGGCTGCAGATAGAGACTCAGCCCAAGTGTGACAATAATGAGCGCCGTAGCGACAATAACTACGGTTTTCATCGCGCCATTCTCTCTTGTTCGCGCCGGACTGCCTCAATAATATGCTCGAGCGCCTGTTTGGTGTTTTCTTCAGTCGATAGATGACCAAAAGTAAGCCGCAGGCTGCCGTCGGCGACTTCAGGGTCAAGCCCAATTGCGGTGAGCACATGCGAGCGTGTACCTTTGTTGGCGGCACAGGCACTACCCGTGGCAACCAATACGCCTTTAGATTCGAGCGCAAAGACTAACCGCTCAGCATCAATCCCGGGAAATGAGATGTGCAAGAAATTCGGCAGACGATGTTTGCGATGACCAGATAATACCGCCTCAGGAAACGCGGTCACAAGCGCCCGCTCGGCACTATCGCGAAGGTCCGCCATGCGCTTTGATTCGGATTTTTGAGTCGCCGTGACGAGCTCCATAGCCCGGGCAAAGCCAATGGTGCCAGCTACATTTTCGGTGCCGCTCCGTAGTCCGCGCTCTTGCCCACCGCCCACAATCTGTGGCTTCACCACGACCGAGCGCGATGCCCACAGGAGCCCAACTTGCTTCGGGCCATAAATCTTGCCGCTATTAATCGTCATCATGTCGGCGCCGAGCCGCGCCACGTTTACGTCTAAATAGCCGATACCCTGCGAAGCATCGACGTGTAAAAAGATGGGGGTGGTTTCGCCAGCCTCGCGCCGACGAGTGCGCACCTCGCGAACAACTGCAGCAATATCACGTATGGGTTGGATCGTCCCTAGCTCGTTATTAGCAAGTTGAATACTGACAAGCTCGGTCTCGGGGCGCAGTGCCGCTCGTACGCTCTCGGCACTGATACGACCATGCGCGTCACTAGCCACAAAAGTTACTTCGTGAGCTGCAGCCGCTTGCAAAACGGCGTCGTGTTCAATGTTTGTGGTCACCACGTGACCGGTAACGCCAGAAAAAGCCAGATTGATCGACTCGGTAGCGCCAGCAGTGATGATCAACTCATCGCCTTTGGCACCGATGCAGTGCGCTATCCGGTCTTTAGCGTCTTCGTAGGCACGACGCACCTCGACTGCCGGCTGGTATGGACTGGACGGATTATAGAAAAGCTCCGTAAAATACGGCGCCATAGCCTCAAGCACGCGCGCATCGAGCGGCGTGGCGGCAGCATGATCCAGATAGATACTATTGTCCGACATGTCTATGTCTGATTATACCAGTTACGAGAGTTTCTGGCCTGTGCGCGGGTCGCGTTTGTAGATATCGCGCGCGACTTGTTCGTAGTACATTTGAATGGCGAGTGTTAGGTTGCGTAGCTCTTCGCCTTCGAGATAGCTATAATGGGCGCCTTCTTGCGCCTTCAATATGCCATTGTCGTGAACCTCATAACGAGTGGTTGTCGCTTTTTGCTTACCGGTTTCTACATCAGTTGATTCTTCGTACCAAATCCAGGTTGTCGGATCAAGGCAGAAGAATTCGCGGCGATTACCCGCTGGAATAGGACCAAAGAGCTGCGAGCCGATCTCGCTTTCTAGTTGAATAAGCTCACGTTCGGTGAGGGTTTTGAATGGGCGTTTTTTTGGTAGCTTCAATAAGCTTGACTGGTTTTCAGTACCAGTCAGTAAACTGAGTGCCTTTGAGAAGACACTCGCCATAGCTACGCCGCCTCGTCGGTAAAGAGATGTCCGTCCAACTCACGCTGTCTTAGCGTGTAGATGTTCGTCCCAATCTGCTGAAGGTAAGAGAATGTCTTGGCGTTTATTTCGGGCTGAGCTGGCGCAAATGGTTGTTCGGGCGGAGCTATCGATGCAAGCGTAACTGCTTCACGAGCTAGTCGCACTTGTTCGTAAGAAGCCGCGGACTCAGATGCGGTGTGGAAATCAAGTACATCTCCATGTTGAAACGAGGTCGCTTCGACGCGGCCTGGGGGAATTTGAAATTCGTTGTTTAGCTCTGGCACGATGTTAAAATCCTGTAGATTATTAATTACAGTTGGTGGGTGTCAGTGTGTTTATTTAGAGCGCAAAAAGCGCAGTGGCGTTCGTGGTGGTAGCGGCGGCTATTTCTTCGAGTGAAATAGATCGTCGTTTCGCATGAAATTCTGCGACTACCCTCACAAACGCTGGCTCGTTTACTTTACCACGGTGTGGGGCAGGTGTCAAGAAGGGTGCGTCGGTTTCGAGTAACAAACTTTTCAGAGGAATGAGGTCGAGGGTTTTGAGTTGCTCATCACTTTTGGTAAAGGTACTGATGCCATTGACCCCAATAGAGAGGTTTCGCTCCAACCCCTTTTCAAGATTGCGGTGATCATCCGTAAAGCTATGAAGCACACCCCTGAGACCCGTGAAGTTATCAAAAATAGGCCAAAAGTCCTCAAATGCCTCGCGCACATGAAAGACAACCGGTAGATTGTAGTCAATAGCGAGCTGTAATTGGGTTTCAAGCGCCGTAACCTGCGTTTCTCGTGGACTATGGGTATAGAAATAGTCGAGGCCGATCTCCCCGATCGCCACAATGTCATCGTGCGCTTGAAGAAGCTCAGCAATCTTACCGTACCCTTCCTTGGTATCGTGTGGATGCACGCCGACGGTAGCATAACAATGTTCGTGTTGAGCCGCAAAGGCCACCGCTTCTTCGGAACTTTGCTCATTCGTACCCACGCAGATGAGTTTCGATACCCCGGCGTGGTGAGCGCGAGCCATGACATCGCCCATGTCGAGCGGGTAGCCGGCTTCGTGAATATGACAATGCGTATCGACGAGCATTACTTTCCTTGCGGCGCGGCTGGTGCAGGAGCATGTGGATCGGGCGTATGGCGATAAATCTTGGGGAATAGCACACCCTGGGGCTGCACGACGCCAGTTTCAAATGAAGTGTGAATAGCCTTGGCGGTACCAGGCAAGAATGGCACCAGCAGGTCGGCGATCTGCAAAAGTCCCCCGACTGCTGTTGCCAGCACTTCGCCGAGGTGGTTTTCGGCGTCGGTGTCTTTATCTTTATTCTTGGCTATTTCCCATGGTTTGACGTTTTCGATGTACTGGTTGAGGCTGCGCACCATCTGCCAGACTTCATCGAGTGCCGTGTCGAACTGAAGGTTGGTCATCGACTCGTGATAACGGCGCATGTCGTGCTCGGCCTGGGGCGCATCGCCGATGACACCCGACTGATAGCGCGTCACCATGGCACCGACCCGCTGCACTAAGTTGCCGAGGTCGTTACCGAGCTCGGTGTTATAGGCGGTCTCAAATTTTTCCCAGGTAAAGTCACCGTCATCGAGTGAGGGAATATGACGCGAGAAGAAATAACGGAAAGCATCAACGCCGTAATTATCGATGACTTCATTGGGGTCGACCACGTTACCGACGGTTTTACTCATCTTGGCGCCACCAACATTAATAAAACCGTGCACCATCAGTTTCTTGGGCAGCGGCAAGCCAAGGCCGAGCAGCATCGCCGGCCAGATGCCAGCGTGAAAACGCAGAATATCCTTGCCGATCACCTGCACGTCAGCTGGCCAATAGTCTTGCCAGCCTGCTTGATCTGGGTAGCCGAGCACGGTGATGTAATTTGCGAGGGCATCGAGCCAGACGTACATGATTTGATCCGGGTCGCCCGGTACGGGCACGCCCCAGCTGAGATTCTTTTTGGGTCGTGAAATACTCACGTCCTGGACGCCGTCTTTTATAAGCTCTAAAAATTCCTTACGGCGAAAATCAGGGACAATCTTCATCTTGCCTGATTCGATAGCCTCATGGATTTGCTCCGTAAAAGCACTGGCTTTCAAATAATAATTTTCTTCGCTAACTCGCTGGTAGGGCGTTTGGTGATCGGGGCAGACGCCACTCGTGGCCTCGACTTCTTTATCGGTAAAGAAGGCTTCGTGACCCATGCAGTACCAACCTTCATAAGCACTCTTATAGATATATGGCTGGAGCTGTTGCCAGATGTACTGAACCGCGCCGATATGGTGCGGATCGGTGGTGCGGATGAAATCGGTGTAACCAGCGCCAACTTTTTTGATGAGGTTTTCAAAATTAACATACGTTTGATCGGTGTACGTTTTGGGGTCAAGTCCGGTTTCGGCGGCTTTAGCGGCGATTTTGTTGCCGTGCTCGTCGGTGCCCACTTGAAAGCGAACAGCATGGTCATTTTGCATTTGATAGCGCGTCCAGATGTCGGCCAGAAGATAGTCGAGCGCATTGCCAATGTGTGGCGTCCCGTTGACATACGGGATTGCAGTAGTGATATAGAGATTTTTTCCCATTACGTTCTATTGTAGCAGAGGAGACGGTAACTGAGTAGGAGCGTTTATCCTCTCGGAGCGTAGTGAGCAGTCAGCGAGATCCACTGCTCAAGTGAAAGATCTTCGGCTCGATCGTCAGGATTGATATTCACGCTTGTAAGCAAGGATTCAATGGTTTCTTTTGGTAGCCCTAGCCCACCGGCTAAGCTTGTACGTAGCTTCTTGCGTTTGGCTGAAAAGCCGGCTTTAACCACCCGGAAAAACTCTTTTTCGGATGCCTGATCCACGAGTGGGGCGAGGCGCGTTTGCATGACCACCACCTGCGAGTCAACTTTCGGTGGGGGTGTAAAGAGGGCGGCCGGTACCACGTCGCCCAAAGTCACCTCTGCGAATACCTGCGCGCTAATAGCGAGGATGCTCATATCACCAGGCCCTGCAGCGAGGCGCTCAGCCACTTCTTTTTGAACCAGCAGAACCGCCGTAGCCGGCTTGTTCTCGGCTGTCATGAGTAGCTGAACTATTTTACTAGTGATGTAGTAAGGGACGTTGGCCACAACTTTATAATTTTTAGGTAAGCTCGAGAGGTCGAATGACAAAATATCGCTGGTCACGACTTCCAGATTTTTGCCAGGAAATTGGCCGGGAAGTTTCCGAGCCAGTTCGCTATCGAATTCCACGGCGACTACCTTATGGGCGCGGCGCAGCAATTCACTCGTGAGCGTACCGAGACCGGGGCCGATTTCTAATACCGTGTCCTCAGGAGAAATAGCTGCGCAATCAGCGATATGAGCCAGCACCCCGCGGTCATGCAGCCAATGTTGGCCAAGTGATTTATTAGGCATTACCAGTTATGGGCCGACAGCCAATGTCTGTAGGCCGCTTCCCAGCTTCCGTATCGTCCGACGGCGTATCCAGTCGCCCATCGTAGCTGTGTAATCGGGTTGGTGCGCCAGTCACTGCCAGCACTCGCCATTTTCCTACCAGGCGTTGCCTGAACCATACCGTATCCCATGTTGCCATCATACGTACAATCGATTGCCCCACCTTGGACCTTGCATGGCTCCCAGCCACCTTCACGGTTGACGATGTAGTTTACGTAGCCATAGTCACTTGCGGCTATCCCAGCTGCCTGCATCCAGTCTTCATGAGAACCAGCAGGTAAGTTTACTTTTGTGCCAATAATTTCGATCTGTTTTTTCGGTTCTAGAGTAACGATACTCTGAATTTCCTGACGGCTCTGCTCTTTGCCGTCTTGCATGACAACCTCGTAGCTGACGGTGCGCTTGCCTTTTTCACCAGGAGTTTTGACCTCACGGTAACTGATATCCCGATCTGCATCCTGGACGCGCTCGACCGGAAAGTCGATATCAACTTCCTCAGAAATTGTCTGCTTGCCGTTGTGCCAAACCTCAAGAGTCATCCCGCCGGTTATAGGGTCAGAGGATTTCGCCGAAATAGTGTCGTTTGGTCCCAAGGTGATATTCTTGTCCTTCAGCATAGAGTTGACTGTGTCTTCTTGGGTATATGCTTCCATCCGCTTGCCGTAGAGCACGAGGGTAAATGGCGTGGCTCGATCGATCGATACTTGCAGCCCGGCACCATAACTTGCCATGTCGGCCACCGGCTCCACAATCGTTTCATCTTCGGCCTGGAGTTTCAGCCCGGCATCTTCGGCTATTTGCTTCGATGTCTGATACGGCGTCAACACCTTGTAGCTAGAAGCTCCGTCAATCACCACGACTGGTCGAGCTCGGTAGATATTCACCTGGTAATTCTCTGCCACCAGCTGCTCGTCGAGCCCCGGCTCCACCAGGTCATTTTCGCCAATCGCAATGTTTTCTTTCGCCAGTGCTTCACGAAGCGTAGCGGCATCAGTGATGATACCCCGCTCTACCCCACGGTCATGAATGCTAATGAAATGCTGACCAGCGGCTACCGTGCCATCATCCGCCACAGCCCGGGCCACAAACAGTCCAGATAGTACCACCATGCTAAGAAGACCCAGCGCGAAAAAGCCTGAGCGAAGGGAACGAATAGGTCGGGTTACTAATTTGTTCATAAAGAGACCATACACCTCAATGTACGTCCTGTCAGTATAGCAAAAAAGGCGCTTTTTTACAAACCGCGCTTACGTTAATTTCTCGAGGCGGGCGTACTCAATATTGAGTTTTTTGGTTTGTCCACCCGCAAACTGAATCGTCAGCGCCAGCCCATCGATATCAATGACTTCACCGACCCCAAACTGCATAGATTTGACTTGGTCGCCTATCTCGTAATCTGGCATGTCTTCCCACTCTTGAGCCGTTCGTCCGGCAGGTGAGGCCCCGGCCATAATAGCCGCTTCGTGCCCGAGGTCCCCGAGGAACCGGGATACCGGATTATACGTGCGTTGCCCAAACTGTAGCCGACTATAGGCATAGGAAAGGTGTAATTCCTCACGCGCCCTGGTCATACCGACATAGCAGAGACGGCGCTCTTCTTCGAGTTCGGCCGGGCCGCCCTCCTGAATACGAGCATGTGGCAAAATCCCCTCTTCCATGCCGACAATAAAGACAACAGGGAACTCGAGCCCCTTGGCGGCATGGATGGTCATGAGAGTCACGCTGTCTTTTTTCGTCTCGCTATCCATACTCGACATCAAGGCGACTTCTTCTAGAAAATCAGGCAGGCTCGCGAAGGTTTGGGCGTCCGAAATAAGCGAGCCGACATTCTCTTCCCGATCCTCGGCCTGTGGGGTGCCGTCCCGTACGTATTCACGGTAGCCAGTCACCTCGACGAGTTTCGTAATGATATCACCAGGTGTCCGCTCTTCCTGAATCATGGCTTGCAATGGCCGGAGCGCCGCTCCGAGTTTTGCGAGTGACTGCTTGGCCCGTCCCGTCAGGGTCGAGGTTTGCTCCACGTTTGCAAGGGCTGCAATAATATCCATCCCACTTGCCCGCTGCCAGATGAGAAATTTCTCGAGACTGGTGGCCCCAATCCCACGCGTCGGTACATTGACGATCCGGCTAAAACTCATGGTGTCGTCTGGCTGATACAGCAGCCTCAGATACGCCACAATGTCTTTTATTTCTTTACGGTCATAAAACCGGACCCCACCGACGATGTGATAGGGAACTCGTGCCTGTAGCAGCGCCCGCTCCAGCGTGTAACTCTGGGCGTTGGTACGGTACAGCACGGCATAATCATGGTAATCTCGGGCGCCAATCATCACTTGGCTGCTAATGCGACTCGCCACAGTATGCGCCTCTTCGGCTTCGTCATAGGCACCATAGATCTGAACTGGCGCACCCACACCCTCAGCCGTCCAGAGTTTCTTATCGGTGCGCTGGACATTTTTACTGATAACATTGTGAGCCGCTTCGAGAATGGCTCCGGTACTGCGGTAATTTTGTTCGAGTTTGACGATGGTTGCACCCGGGAAATCACGTTCAAAATTGAGAATATTGGTAAAGTCTGCCCCGCGCCAGCTATAAATCGAGTTGTGAACCGCGATGCCACCAGCCAAATAATTATGAACTTTGTCGATATCAAGGTCATATACATTCCCTTGGTATGGTGCTTTCTCAACACTCACAATCAGGTCGGCCACAAGTCCTCCTGCGCGCTCGACAGGTAAAACCATACCGGGATGAATCTGCGAGGCGGGCATAAATGAAAACATTTCATTGGTCATAAAGGCATACCGGTGAATGTGTATCGCGTCGTCAGCAAGTCTTTTGTCTAAATTCTCGACAGCCTGCTCGATCTTCCCGTAATCTAAGTTGTGGATCTCAGTACGTACTGTTCCGGCCTTCCCCACTCGCACTTTTCCAAATGTCGGCAATTGACGTAGCATCGTTTCATCACTCGTGTTGACTGATAGTCGGCTTGCAGACCAAGGACTCGCCAGTGTGGTGCGTTTATCCCCAAATAACACCACGTTCACATTAATACGCTTTCGCCCGTTGCGAATCGTTGCCTGGGGAAAGAAATGAGGGTAGTCAAACAGGAGTCCCATTTCTTTCATAATGATCGTAGCTCGCTCGCTGGTATCGATGTGCTCATAGAGACTATCTATGTAGTGCTGCTCAAGATGCAAGAGGCGACTACTCGATGCACGAAATACCATCATCGGGATACCGTACTGATAGGCGAGTAAGGCTTCGAGGTAAATAGCCTCCTGCCGATCCTGGCACGCTTTCAGCACCCACATACGATCAGCTCGCTCTTGATTGGCGCGTACCCGCAGACCAATATCACTCTTCTTGCCGTCAAACCTTTGGCCCTTCGTCATCCCGATCCGGTAGCCGTACTCTCGTGAGTACATCAGATACACAAAGTAGGCTGGGGTTTCACTCCACTTTGCAAACAGAAGATGGTTGGGTGTTGAGGTGATTGTCTTACCAGATGCCGTAGTGATAGTTATGACTTCACCATCATATGCAAACTGTTTTTGAGTCGTAACAGGAAAGAACCCTGTCTTGCCATACCCGCTGGCTGAACGAACGAGCGTGCCTTTATCAATTGTTTCAATCGGTCGTAGGCCATCTGCGGTCTCCACCATCGTGCCCTCAACAAGACACTGCCAGTCATCCCCCACCACGCAGATATTCTGCGTTTTATTGACTAGGCTTTTGACGATGGCATACTGCGCGGCGTTGGTATCTTGGTACTCGTCGATCAAAATATACTTGAACTTGTCTTGCCATTTTTTGCGAATCTCTGGTTGTTCTTTAAACAGGCGTACCGTTTCGATCAATAGGTCGTCAAAATCCAGTGCCCCAGCTTGGCTTCTCAGTGTCTCATAGAGGCGATACACCTGCGCCACGCTTTTTTGAAACGGGTAGTGCGCGGTGGCTTCAAATTCATCGGGCGAGACGAGCTCATTTTTGGCACCCGAAATCGCACTGCTGACGGCCCGCGGCTTGATCTTTTGATCAGTAATGTGGAGCTGTTTCATAGCCTGTTTGATCAGTCCTTGGCGATCATCCTCATCATAAATCACGAAGTTTTGCCGAATACCGATCGCCGCGCCGTCAATCTTGAGTAACCGCACGCAAATACCATGAAATGTCCCCATCCAGGCCATAAACTGCCGGCTCGAGCCGTCTTGGCCCAGCAAACTCCCAAGCCGCAACCGCATTTCTTTGGCAGCCTTGTTGGTAAAAGTCACGGCCAGTATTTCATCGGGCCAGACGCCTTGTTCTTGCAGCAAATACGCGATCCGATGCGTCAGTGTCTTAGTTTTACCACTGCCCGCCCCGGCTAAAATCAGCAGCGGCCCATCGGTATGCCGAGCCGCTTGTTTTTGAGCGTCATTTAATCCCTCAAGAATATCCATTACTCTCTAGTATAACAGTGTGGACTAGATAAGGCCAAAGTAGTAGGCTGCGCCACCAAGGGCTGCGCCGATGAGCAAAATAATCACGATGAAGATCACCCACATCCAGCCCGATTTCTTTTTGGCTGGGTGTTTCAAAGGCTGATGCTCGGCTTCGTTGTCGTAAATGGGGGTATGAGATTCGTCACCCGTACTTGGCTGTTCGCTATATTGCTGCGGGATGGATCCGGTGGCTACTGCGCGCGCCGCCAGGCTGCCCACGGAGGGTGAAGATGAGGCTCGTGACTCAGCGCCCTTGCGAACGGGCTCGATCTCGTCCTGTAGCCCGGCATGGCCAGATTCAATAGCCATCAGGTCACTGGCAAGTTCAGCCGGCAGGCGCGTGGCTTCAGGGGATAATTGTTCGTCATCGATTACTTTTTTATCAGGGGCGCTCGGTTTTTCGGACTCCGCTGGCTCTTTCGTCTCAGGTGAAGTAGTCGTTTCTTGTTTCGGTGCTTCAGTCTCGGATTCAGGTTTAGTCTCGGTTTCCTTCGGTGTAGCCATAGGGCTGCTCTTTGCCAGTTCAGCGGCGATCGACTCACTGAGATCAACAGTTGGCGTAGCCGGCGCAGCGCCAAGCGGGCGTTTTTCGACCTGCGCATCAGGCAAGAATGGTGATACCCAGGGCTCGATTGGCGCTGAGGCGACAGGTTCAGGTGTTGGTTCTGGCGCAGGTGCAGCCAGTGATGGCGTGGCTGATACGGGCTTGGGTTGAGCATTTGGCGCAGCCATAATATCGATTACCGGACGGCTGGGTGCAGTTGCTACTTCGGTACTACGAGCTGGTGGCTGAATCGTGACTCCCTCGCGAGACGGTGCTGGTGAGGCGACTACGGGAGCAGCTTTCATATCAGCCGAGGGGTGAACAACGTCCATAAACCGACCACTCGGGCGGGGTGGGGTCAACGCAGCAGGCGGTGGGGTAGGGGTAGGCGCAGACGAAGGTGTTGTATCTTTTACAGGCAGGGCAGGGGGGGTCGGTGAAACAGAGGGGACAGGCATAGGTTGCGGTGGAGTGCTTACTGGTGCAGGCTCAGCAGCAAGTGCCAGTGTTGGTGTAGGGACCGAGACGGGCGCTGGCTCGGGTGTTTTGACATCACCCATTAAGGAATTGACTGCTTTATCCAGTTCGTCAAAATCAAATTCTTTCATTTCCCCACCTTTGCCCTATCATTTCATTGCAGGCGACGCTGCGTTATGTGCTTTTTCAATAATATCACTAAATACTTCCGCGTCCAGGCTCGCTCCGCCAATCAAAAGGCCGTCAATGCCAGCAAGATTCAGATAACTCGCGGCGTTATCCTTGGTGACACTGCCACCATAGAGCACGCGCACCGTTTCAGCGGCCGTTTTGCCATACAGATGGCGGATTTGGCTACGAATCGCCTTCTCTACCGCTATCACGTCTTGTGGCGTGGCGTTATTTCCGGTCCCGATAGCCCAGACAGGCTCGTAGGCGATCGCGATTTGACTGAGTTCTTCGCTCGTGACATTGGCGAGCCCCCCGACTAGTTGATCGTGCAGAACATCATTGGTTTCGTGATTAACCCGCTCCGCAGCGGTTTCACCAATACAAAGGATGGGTGAAATACCGTTTCGAATGGCGGCCTGCACTTTGTTGCGTGTGTCTTTATCCGACTCATGGAAAATATGGCGGCGCTCAGAGTGGCCGATGATAGCGTATTGGATAATCCCGCGTAGCTGGCGAGCCGAGACTTCTCCGGTAAAGGCGCCGTGATCCCGCCAGTAGATATTCTGGGCGGCCAGTTTGAATTGTCGAAAATTCACCTGCACGCTCAGGGATTGGAGTGTAAACATAGTCGGAGCCAGCACGACATCCACCGTCCGGTGCGTCTTCACCAGCTTGCTAAGTTTATGCAGATACAAACTCGCCTCGTGCATGTCGAGGTTCATTTTCCAGTTGCCGACGATGAGTTTCTTGTTTTCTACAGCCATATCTACTTATGCTTATTTCTTTTTTAAGTGTATAGCATTTACCTCGGTGCGTCTAGCAGACTTTCAATGCCAGGTAGCTTTTCGCCCGCCATCAGCTCCAGACTCGCCCCGCCCCCCGTTGAAACATGCGAGAAGCTCTCGCCCTTTTTCGCGTCCCAGCCCAGGACAAATTCGGCCGTGTCTCCCCCGCCGACGATACTGGTAATTTCGGGGTGAGTCGCCAGCATCAGAGCCAGGCGCGCCGACCCGTGGGCAAAATGCGGTAGTTCCGACACCCCGAGCGTACCGTTCCAGATGACTGTCTTAGCATGGGCGATAATCCTATCGGTCTTTTCAATAGTGGCACGGCCTACATCGAGTGCAATATCGTCTGCCTCCAGCTGGCTTACGCGGACCTCACGCCGCGGCACGTCCTCTACAGCGGTTGCGACCGCCACATCAACAGGTAATACCAAAAACCCATCAACTCTCGCCTGCCCGACTTTTTTAGCCGCGGCCGCGTAGATTTCATCAAGGATCGCGGTTTGGTCAGGCTCGATTCTACTTTTGCCCATATCAAGACCCTTGTACGCGAGAAATGTATTGGCCATGGCGCCGCTAATGATGATGGTATCCGCCACCGCAATCAGCTCGGTGATGACCTTTATCTTGTCGCTCACCTTCGCTCCGCCCATCACCGCCACCAGGGGTCGCTCAGGCGCGCGCATTGCTTTAGTGATGCTCATATACTCGCGTTCGAGCAGAAGCCCGGCCACCGATGGTATACACATAGTGATGGCATCAGTACTGGCATGCGCCCGGTGCACCACGCCAAAGCCATCTTGTACAAAATAACTGGCCTTGGTGGCAGCGGCGACTTTGCGCGCAAAGGCCAGATCGTTGGCCTCTTCTTCAGAGTGAAAACGTAGGTTCTCGAGCAGAATCACGCGGTTTTTGGGCGTCTTTTTAACCGCCTGGATGACCTTATCGCCCACACAGTCATCGACAAACTCCACCGGCTGGTCGAGTAGCTCACCGAGTCTGGTGGCAATCGGCTCGAGACTCAGTGACTCATCACGTCCTTCGGGGCGGCCTAAGTGGCTGATAATTACCACTTTGCACCCCCGCTTTTGTAAGCCGCGAATCGTCGGCAAACTGGCGCGAATCCGAAAATCATCAGCAATCGTTCCATCTGGCCCAAGTGGCACGTTATAATCTGCCCGCACGAGCACGGTCGTATCATCCAGCGGCACATCACGAATCGTTTGTTTAAAAAAGCCCATCCCCACCCTTTTGGTTGTCTTTATTCTAGCACACGCACCCGAATAGTATCGGTCGCTCCTTTAAGTCCCGGCTGACGGCCACTGACGATTACAATAGTGACTTTTTCACGCTCGCCAAAGAAACCTTCTTCTCTTAGTTCACGAGCCAAGGTCATACCGGCGCGCTCGCCGTCGGGGCGCACAAAGCTTTTATTGGCGTAGCTCAGTGCCAGCTGCTGGGCAGCGCGCTCAGAGCTCGTCACGCTAATAATCGGTAAGTTCGGACGATGGGCGGCAATGCTGTCGGCAGTGGAGCCCGATTTAGTCTCGGCTACGATCGCCTGGGCTCCCAGCTGTTCTGCTAGGTGGACCGCGGCCATACTAATGGCATCTTGTTGCACGCGGCCACTAGCCGCCACCATATCGTGCACCGTGACAACCGGGGCATTCTCTTGGGTATACATAATGACTTTTTTCATTGCTTTGACAGTCTCGAGCGGATATCTACCGTTAGCGGTTTCGTCTGAGAGCATCACTGTATCTGCACCCAAGATCACGGCATTCGCCACGTCGCTGACTTCCGCCCTCGTTGGCTCGGGGTTATCCACCATGCTGGCCATCATCTGGGTGGCAACGATGCTGAGCTTGCCATACTTACGGCAGAGGGCAATAATACGCCGCTGCACAATCGGCACGATCTCAGCACCGGCTTCCACCGCTAGATCACCACGAGCCACCATCACGCCGTCACTGGCTTTGACGATCGCCACCAGCGCTTCGTCTTTAATAGCAGCCTTGGTTTCAATCTTGGCAATAATATGCGCTGTGCTACCAAGCGCTGTCATCATCTGGCGCAGATTGTTAATATCTTCCGCACTCTGCACGAAGCTGAGCGCCACGTAGTCGATGTCTTTCTGGGCGCCGTATTCGACATCCTTGATATCTTTTGGCGTCAGGATATCCCCGCCAAAGTCGGTGTCGGGCAGGTTGATACCCTTACGGCTCATCAGGGTGCCGTCGTTTTGAACCTCTACCTTAATCGCGGTTTCGCTGGCAATTTCGGTGACAAAGGTCTTGATTTTGCCATCAAAAATATAGAGCGGCTCACCGACTTTGACCTTTTCAGCCAAATTGTATTGGATCGGGAGTGTCAGGCCGCTGTGCTCGGCTGTAAAATCGAGCGTCAAGATATCGCCTTTTTTGGTCGGGGTATTTTCGGTGAGGTTACCGAGGCGGATCTTTGGCCCCTGGAGGTCTTGCAGAATTGCCACTGGCTTACCGGCGGCTTTACTGGCCTCGCGAATCCAGGTGATCTGCTGATCGCGTTCCTCGTAGCTGCCGTGGCTAAAATTCAGGCGAAAGCCATTGACGCCGGCGCGTGCCAGGGCTTCGATCGCGTCATAATTATTAGTTGGTGGGCCAAGTGTGGCCAAAATTTTGGAACGTTTAAAAATAGTGCTCATATCTGTTTATTGTAGCACTTTTCAGGGGTCGATGATAGGTCTTCGTTTCGTCCTTTTAGGACTCATCGGCATAAATGCACATTTATGGACGAAGTTCGACAACGGACAAGACGAGGTGATCATAGGTGACCCCATGACGTCTAAAAACCCTGTCTTATCCCAAGCGCCCTGCTACTGCTGATAGTTCGGAACCGGTAGTCCCAGCTCCCGCCAGCATGCGGGGGGCATCCAGGCGGTACCCCGCACATACTTGGCAACGGGACTGCCCGGTGCCGGGCAGTAGACGCTCCCTCCGCCCGCAGTGGGGACAAGAACGGGAGCTTCGTCCCGGTTGACGACCGGCTTCGACGGTGTATTGTCGATGCTAGTGTCTTGCGTGGTGCTCTCTGGCTTGTTCTGAACAGGCCTCTGGATCAGCTGCGAAGCCGCCAGGTACATACCCAGCAGAATCACTACCGCCAGCAGCAGGGCAACAGCTGTGTTGTCCTTGCGCGGAACGGGCTGGGACGCCTGCGGTGCGGACACGATGTGCCGCTGCGGGTCGTCCTGATTCAGCCACGTAACGGATGATTCCGTGACCGGCGTGAAGCCGGACGTAGGTGGTGCAGTCAGCTGCGGATCAGACCGCGGCTGACTCAGGGTGACAGTAGCCATGGTTCCTCCTGGGGGGTGAGGACCTGCTGTGGGATAGTGAGATGAAGGCTTTCATCTCGTGTCTCATTCGTTGTCGAGGAGCAACTTCCCGAGCTTGCGCCTGGTGTTACATCTAAACTATACCATGAAAGTAATAATTTTCAACTATTACGACCATGTGTCTATTGCGTGTCTCATATTTGCGATCACTTGTTATTCCTTGGTATAATCTTAATAAGTAAAACTAGAGGGGAGCATACATGAGATTACGTACACACTTATTAGTATTAGGGACACTTCTAACAGTGGCTACTGTTAGCGCCTTTGGTGCATACACCGCTAAAGCCGCCGAATCCAACGGCGAAATAATGTTCATACTCGACGCATCTTCATCAATGCTCGCTAAAGACGGCACCAACACCACCCGGATAGATAAAGCCAAATCCGCTCTCAAACAAACCATCAGCACCCTGCCGGCCGACACCAAAGTGGGCCTGCGTGTCTACGGAAGCCGCCAATCTGATGACGTCTCCAATAAGACTGCCGGTTGCCAGGACTCAGTTCTAGTTTCCCGACCAGCTACCAATAACGCTGCCGCTATCACAGCGGCAGTTGACGGTATTCAGTCGAAAGGCTGGACGCTGATGGGCAAATCTTTGCAAGATATTCAAAACGACTTCACCGGTACCGGCTCCAAAACAGTTATCCTTCTTTCAGACGGTATTGACACCTGTACCCCTCCCGATGCTTGTGAGGTGGCGAAAAACCTGACTTCCAATGGCGTTAATATTAAAGTCAATACGCTCGGACTATTAGTAAACGACCAGGCGCGCGCCCAGCTCACTTGTATTGCCAAGAACAGTGGCGGTGACTATTACGACATCAATACCATTGATCGCCTCCAGTCGACGCTTAATTCCCTGACAGCCCGTGAGGTAAGCTTATTCACTACCGATGGTACCCCGATAAAAGGAACCTTGCGTATCGAGCAGGCACCTCTTATGCTCAGCAACACCTTTTATAAAGACACCATCACCATCCCCCAAGAGCTTTACTATGGGTTTGAGGCTCTACCGAAGCAAAAGATTACGATCACCGTCAAGGCAGTCGGGCGCGACACTCAGCTGCGCAATGTAGACTTCTTGCAGGTCGGTGGCTTCAACCAAGATACGGCCGAAAGTCTGACACCTGTTATTAAGTACCAGAGTTCACGATTTGGCGTGTCCGACCCCACCACAGCTACCTACAAAGTCGATACCGCCAAAGCTAAGATCACTAAACCAACCATGATTGCCTTTAAAGTCATGATTGACCCCAATGGAACAAGTAAAGTTGACGGCACGACTGTCCCTCTCGAGATAAGGGTTACAACAGAGGGTGGCACGGCGCCAAACAATAAAACTACCGACGACTCTACTAAAGAAGCAGCTGCTGATAAAGACGAAAGCCCATCTGTACCAGTCATCGTCGGACTTACGCTGCTCGGTGTTGCTATCGCCGGTGGTGTCGCCTTCGGTGTGAAGAAGCTACTTGAGCGCCGAAAAGCACGAAACGCGCCTACTGGTCCGACAGATATTCTTAAGTAATACGCGCGCAGCACAAGAAATACCTCAACTGATGTTGGGGTATTTTTATGGTGATCTCACCGGGAAGAACGCTTGAATGACATAATAATCCGCTCCGCTTCTTATTCTGTCATTCGCTAAATCTTGTCAAATCAAAGGTTATGACAAGGTTTAAACCCTTACGGCGTTCAGTTCCCGGCGCAAGAGCACCAAGAAAAACGCCCCAGCATCTGTTGGGGCGTTTTTCTTGGTGATCTCACCGGGAATCGAACCCGGATTGCCAGGATGAGAACCTGGTGTCCTAACCGTTAGACGATGAGACCAAATTGTGAGAGAAATGTAACCAAAAATGCTGGCATTTTTGTTCATTTCCGAGGAATTTGGAGCTCATATGGTCTGAAAGATCCATATGAGATTCTGCCTTCTTCCGAAGCACGACGGTTTCATACCTTAGTATGAGACCGAAATTTTGCTCGGTATGGTCTGAAAGATCCATATGAGATTCTATCCCTAGGGACTCGCAGAATTATAGCAAAAAAATAACCTCTTGAGAAGAGGTCCCAAGCAGGGATACGCACCGTCGAGACCCTGTGGGGCCGAGGTACGTATCCCTGCTAGAAGGGTCAGGCGCTGAACACTGGCTGCAGGTTCGCTGCGGCCGCCGTCTGCGCCTGGTACCGCTCCGACTCTTGCCGGCGCAAGGTGCGCGCCAGCTGACCATCGATCTGCTTGATGGCACCGATGATCTCAGCCAGCTTGATCTCCTTCGTCACCGACAGGTAGATCAGCAGGCTCCGAACCTCGGAGTCGTCGCTGCACTTCTCGAGAAGCTGGCACTGAACGTATGTACTGATGTACTCACGTCCCTGCACCACACTCTCGAAGCGTGCATTCATGACATCGTTGGGGGAAGCGTCATGCTGCGGAAGAGGCATTTTACTCCTTCGTGGGGTAGTGTAGATCTCCGAGGCGTTCCTCGGTACACATAGCATATTTTTATACTCCCATTGACAATCTTTGTCAAATATTATCGTATATAGTGGTTTCTTATGTATAAACACGCTACATATAGCGTATGAATTATAACTTGCTTGTGCTTTTTCCCTAAAGATGGTCTGCGCTATTGACATTTAAGCGTTAATGTGATAAATTGAATACATCACTGGTGAGTGTGAGGTTCCATCCCTAGGGGTGACAGACAGCATTTTACCCAGTATGGGAACGTTAATAATCAGGTTATAACTTATTGTACTATTTTAGTCTGTAGGTGTAGCCACGTGGGCATGATTATTGAAACTACTCTTTTTCGTAAGGGGCACACTTCATCATGCTTGTATGGCTGCATCTGCAGCCATTTTGTGTATTTCCGGCATTAGTCGTTGAGATGCATGAGATGAGTACGCGTAAGTATAAAGTAAAGAATTTTGCTTTTCGTTGCCCGTTTAGGTACGCAACGAGTGTGGCGCTCTAGAGATCAAGCTGGTCTCTCGAGCGCCATACCCGTTGTGCCCTGCAGGAACAACGCTAAGCACCTTCCCTTCGGGGAAGGTTGGCACCCCCGAGTTCGCTCGGTATCCCCAACCATCCTCGAAAGGAACATCCATGGACACCATCGACTTCAATGCAACTCTTGCCGATGCCCAACAGCGTCGCCAAGATGCTGAGCAGCGTCGTCAGGCTGCCGAGCAGTCCGCTCAGGAGGAGCGCGAGAAGGAGGTCAACGAACAGATCGGCGAGATCCTCTACGGGATCAAGTCCGGCCTCGAGACCGACGACCCGCGCCGCCTTCTGGCCCGTGTGCTCGACGCACTGAACGGCAACCCCACTCAGCCCGTCGGCGACGAGCGAGCCCTTATCGACCTGAGGCAGCAGCTCCAGGAGGTCAGGGGTGAGTCGGCCACTCTCCGTGAGGAGAACAGCCAGCTTGCGATCGAGAACGGACAACTGCGGCACGCCGCTGAGTCCGCCATCGACCCGCAGACCGTGGCCGATCTGGAGCGGCAGCTCCAGGAAGCTCAGGCTCAGGTCGCTCAACTCCTCGCGGAGAACGGCACCCTCACGGCGGACAACCAGCAGCTTCGGACGGCCAAGGGTCGTCTCGAAAGCGAGATCAGGAATGCCGACGCATCCCTGAGAACAGCTAACGAGGACCTGCGGGCATCCGAAGAGGACCTGAGGGCAGCCCGGGAGGAGATCGACCGCCTCAACGGATTGCTCCCCAGGAGCCCTCAACCGCTTTCCGTGCCACCGTCCCGGATGAGCCGTGCCAAGACCATGGGGCAGAAGCTCCTCGAGCGCAACCCCCGGTAACACCCAACCCTGAAAGGAGGTCCAGATGATCTGGACCATCACCTGGGTGACGGTTGTTGCCCTGGTTCTTACCTCATACGCAGTAGTGGGCTTGCGCACCGATCGCTCGATCGGAGGTGTCGTCATTGCGGCGGCTGCCTTCGGCTGGGCGTTCGTACGTTGGGCCTGGATCGACGTCAACTGGCTGCTCATTCGCCCTCTCGGGGGTGGCTGGGTTCTGTTGACGCTCATCCTGCTCGTCGCAAGTCTCGTCATCGCCTTTGTGTGGTGGCGAGTCGCCAAGCTGATCGGTGGGATCAGCCTGATCGTCGCCGTCTTCACTCCCTACGCCATCATCGCGCTGCTAGTAGGAGTGTGGCTGGCTGTACTCGTCGATGTGCGGCGGCGTTCAAGCCGTCGTATCTCACCGCGCGTACGCCCGGCATCCCGGCGGTCAAAGAACGCCATCATCGCTCCGCTTGTAGTCGCGCTCATCGTTGCGGCAGTAGTCGGGGCGTTCATGGTTTCTCACGACACCGACGGATCGCCGTCTGCCGACCCGACGGGTACGCCTTCGGCAAGCCCCTCGGACTCGGCGTCGCCGACTCCCACCGAAACCATCACGGCTGCACCGGAAGGCCTCGACGAGGACAAGTTGGCGAAGTCATTCGCCCACGAGTTCAAGAACTTGGGCTTCCGCCCAGGTGAGGTTTCGGTTGGCACGGTCGACTGGGAGAAGAACCCGATCGATCACCGCCAGGGTGCGTTTGGTGACGGCGTTAAGTCGCAAGCGGAACTCACCGAGTTCCTCAACAGCGACACGCCGCGAGGCACCGCTGCTCGTCAGCACATCCTGAACGCCGTTCCCAAGTCGGAGCACGAGCGCGTCCTGAACGGGGAGAATTTCATTCCCGTGCAGTACAATGTCAACATCCAGTACGGCGGCAACGCCACCTGGGTGAACGACAAGCTCGTACGTGGCGGGAAGGTAGTCGCCGAAGATGGCGATGTCTTCTATGTCTTCGTGGGCGAGGATTATAAGATCTACTGGGATGCCTCAGTCCGTTCGGACTGCGAAAACCCCGGTGCGAACAAGCCTCCTCGCCCCGTTCGACCGCCCCCTGGTGGTGGGTGTGTACGTAACTGCAACCCGCAGCCGCCGTGCATCCACAACTGCCACCCGCAGCCGCCGAAGTGCGTCGAGATCCCCGGCAACGGGGTGGTCGACTGCGGTGGCGGCAAGGATCCTTCACAGGATCCGGCGGCTCAGGGGAACGCACCACAGGGCGGTGGTCACAACGACACCAACGGCCCGGGTTCCCCGAACCCGAGCCCGACCTTCCCGAGCACTCCGCACACGAACCCGCCGGCGCCGCAACCATCTGGGCCTCCCAGTGGTTCGACACCGGCACCCAGCAGTCCCCCGCCGCCGGTTGAGTCCGGTGCCAATCCTCCCGGAGGAGGGGGTAGCGGTGGAGATCCGGGTGGGTTCTGAGGCCTAGTAAACCTCAACACCGCTTCAGCGGGTGTGGTGGCTTCGGCCGCTACACCCGCTGGATGCGGGCATTACTTTTATACTTCGCGTACATACATCTGAGGAGATCAATTCTCGCCTAGAGCATTATGTTCGCGATTGAGTTGGTCTCCTCGGAGATCACCTTTTAGCACACTAAGTTATAACCTGGTTGCCGTTCCCCGTGAACATTAAAAATTTAGCGACCGTTTGACATAATGAACATAATACTACATGATATATAAGTAAATAATTATTGATTCGCATGCGAGATGAATCAATAGAAGAGGAGTTAATATAATGGGTAAACTATTTACCATTTTGCGGAATGCTCCTAAGCGTTTCAGCGCTATCGTTGCAGTACTTGCAGTAGCAGTTATTGTACCGGCAGCCCTGCATGCTTGGGGACCAGACCGCCCAACCTACACAATCGAGCAACCGGCTGACCATGTCACCTTCAACTCGATTACTAATAACCCGAACATCGGTGACGAACGAAACTTCGTTGGTATCCGTGAATCAGGTACAAACACCACCTGGACCGACAATATGAACGTCGAAAAAGGTAAAGAATACACCGTACGCGTCTACGTACACAACAACGCCGCTGCAAACCTCAATAAGGTTGCAAAAGACGTCACAGCAAAGATCAACCTTCCTACGACGACTGCAAAGTCTATCCAGGTAGATGGTCTGATCAGCTCAAGTAATGCCTCCCCTACAGAGGTATGGGACCAAGCCAACTTCAAGAGCACCGAGGACTTTAACCTTGCATACATTGCAGGTAGCCTCAAGTTTGAGAACAACGCCTTTGGCGCAGCAGGTACGGCTATCCCTGAAAGCGTCTTTACAAACGCTGGTGCAAAACTTGGTTACGACAAACTGGATGGCAACATCCCTGGTTGTTTCCAGTACGCTGGCTACCTTTCATTTAAGGTTAAGCCACAATTTGCTCCTAAGAGTAGCTTTGAAGTCAGCAAAACAGTACGAAAAGCAGGTACAACTGCGTGGACTGAATCAGTCGACGTAAAGGCTGGTGAAACAGTTGAGTACCAACTCAAGTACAAGAATACAGGTGAAGCTCGTCACAACAATGTTGTGATGCAGGACACCCTTCCTAAAGGTCTTACGTACGTTGCGGGCTCATCTTACCTCATGAATGGTACGAACCCTAACGGCATTAAGATTAGTGACAACGTCACAACTGCCACTGGTGTCAACGTAGGCGACTACCTAGCAGGTGGTGCAGCATATGTTAAGTTTAGTGCTAAAGCAGAAGCAAAAGACATTGCGTGTGGTACTAGTACTCTCGTAAACAAAGTCCGCGTAACTGCTGAAGGCGGTTACTTAGAAGACACCGCAAACGTCGTTATTAATAACGGCGAATGTAAACCAAACGAATGTAAACCTGGCATCCCAATGGGTGACAAGCGCTGTGAGACACCGGTAACCCCAGTGACTCCAACGACTCCAACCCAGTTGCCAACCACAGGTCCAGCCGAGACAATTGTCTCAATCCTTGGACTTGGTTCATTGATCGCAGGTATCAGCTACTACGTTGTTAGTCGCCGTGCCCTGCTCGGTCGCTAAAGAGTCTGACCGCTCCACTTTCTGAAGCGTCAGCCTCAGCCTTAAAACCACCCGCGTTTATTCGTGGGTGGTTTTTTGTTACACTAATGACATATGGCAAAGCAAAAGAAGAAACGCAACAAACAATACAAAGGCAGCGGCGCGGCTCAGAGCCAACCGGTCATTACCCATGTCTCAGCAGTAAAACGCAACAAAGCTCAGCAGTGGTGGCTTGAGAAAAAGCCGATCGTAAAACCCGTGTCGATTGCCGTGGGTATCGCCCTAGCTGTGATTATTATCGTGATCGAGGTTATCCGGCTGTTCATCTGATCGAACCGCTAGCTTCTCGATAGGCAACACAAAACCAAAGGTACTGCCCTTGCCTTCCACTGAGTCAAATAATACCGTACCGCCGTGTTCGGTGATGACTTTCTTGGCGAGGAAGATGCCCACGCCCGTCCCGTCTGGACGCTGTTTGCGCGCATTTGATGCCCGGTAAAACTTGCTAAAGAGCTGTGACTGCTCACCCTTTGGCACGCCAATACCGGTATCAATCACGCGTACTTCCACCTGATCGCCCACTTGTTTGAGATCAATCGTAATGACCGAATCGTCGTGCGAGTAAAACAGGGCGTTGTCGATAAAGTTCATCACCACTTGGCGGATCTTGTTTTCGTCTATCGTCAGCGGTAAGCTATCGATATTCTTGGTGAATTCTAGTCGCATATTACGCGTTTCCGCCGTCCGCTCCAGACTTTTCACCTCTTCTTCCACTAGTTTCACCAGGTCAAACGGATGCAGCTCCAGCATAAACTTACCGGTTTGCAGGCGCGAGACGTTTAAGAAATCGTGAATCAGGTGTACCATGCGCTCACTGCTGGCAAACGCCTCACCGAGCAGTTGCTTTTGCGACTCGCTCACCTTGCCCGCATCGCCTTCAAGCACCATGCTCAGGTATCCCTTCACACTGGTAAGCGGCGTACGCAGCTGGTGCGAGGCCATACTGAGGAATTCATCCTTAGTTTTATCGAGATGTCGCAATTGCGTGTTCGAGGAGCGAAGTTCGGCCGTCGCAGCGTTAATGCGCTGTTGGAGGTGGACGTTGATATCTTTAACTTCTTGGACTGAGAGCGCGTTCTGGATTGCAATCACCAGCTCGTCAGAAATGGTCTTCAGTACCTTAATGTCGCGGTTGGTGTAGCCGCTACTACGCTGCTCACCAAGTGCCAGGTAGCCTAGGATTGAGCTGCCGCGCATTATCGGCATCAAAATCGCCACCCGGTGACTAATCAGCATCCGGTGGATGGTGTGATCTTCAGGTAGCAGCTCGGTGACGAGAATATCGTGGCCCTCTTTCTTCACATACTCGTTTAGCCGATGAGCATCCGCGAGCGGTAGCAAAGTGTGCCCTCTCGTACCGGCCGTCACATGATGGGTATGGTTGTACTGCACGAAGAAGAAAGCTTGTTCGGCCTTAAGTGTGGTGCCGATTTCATTTGAAGCCCGTTCAAGTAAATTTCGTAGGTCTGTGGTCGTTGTAAGTACCTCGCTGAGACGCGCAAAGAATTCATCAGAGTTATATCGATCTCGATAGAAGATGCTGTCCGTGGCTTTATCAAAGAAGGTTTTTATCGGCTGAAATATAAAAGCCAAAAGCAAGGCAAGAAATATATTGATTGGACTAATACTGACTGCTGAGCTAATTTCCCCCCTAAAGATCGTTATTGAGACGATATAGGCGAGGAAATAGTAGATTATAGACAATGTTAATAGTGAGAATATGTAGACGACGCTTCGTACGGCTGCAAATCTAATGTCAAAGAGTCCGTGTTTAACAATTGTATAAGCAATTATAGAGACCAGTGCTACTGTGACAATTGGCCCCAGCCTTGTCGTCTCCCAGGTTAAGCCTAGAAGCGGCAAGATTACATTAAGGAATAGACCTAAAAGGGCGCTTGAGGAAAAGGCCGCAAGGATAAGCAGAGCTTGCCTCTTTTTCATCGTGTTGCCCTTTTTCATAGTTGATACGAGATTTTTTGCCAAGAGAAGAACAGCAAGAATAAAAGCTAATGCGTATATCCATAAGAAAGATCCTATCGAGAAGAGCAAAGTTCCATCAGGATCCAGCTGCACACTGCCAGCAACACTCTCTGTGACCGAAAGGCCTAGAATAAACACGGCTACGATGATGATACTTAACTTTTCAAAGCGCTTAACTGGATGAGTTACCGGAAATACGTAGGTAAACAAGAGCCCAGATAATACTACGCCAAATCCAGCAAAGAATGCGAGCCGGTTTGTTATATCATTGACAGCCAGGCTTCCCCAATAATAATGGTTCGTAGCAAAATTTGTGACAATCCACACGCATATCAAAAAACACATAAGGCCGAAAAAACGAGCTGATGCAGCTCGATTATCACGCAGAAGAACTATCAAACCAAGTGTCAGATTAATAATGACAGTAATAATAAGAAGAATTAGATCCACGCTCTTATTCTAACGTAAGCGGTTTGTTTTTTATAGGCCGTTCTTTATTAGAGTTGAAGCGTGTGGTCTTCACTGCCGCGCACTAACCTATTTAAGGCTGTTCGGGCAAGAAAACCTTTTGCCGTCCAGCGCTTTCTATTCATTTTCTTGTAAAAATCAGGCACGTAACCGTAGACGGCTTGGCTAGCCTCTGAGCCTAAATAAGAGAATGGCTGACTATCCATTAAACTCTCAAAAGGTATACCCAAATAGTCAGTGAGTTTCTGAAGGGGCTTTTGGTCAATAATCGAAACAAAGTGTTCTATCCCTCTTTGCATAGCAGTAACGTACATTGCGCGGTATAGTTGTACACTAATTGATCCGGCAGCTGAACGAAATTCTGGTAGCACGGCTACCGTGCCGATATCCCATACCGTGTCTTGATCATCAATCCGATAATGATCAAAAACTTGTTGAGGTTGCAGTTGAAGTGAAGAAACATCTAAGTCATTGAGGGATTTAAAACCTTGTTCGGAGTTACCGATTACTCTCAGCGCGCCTGTTGGAACCTTGTTCACCGTATCGATGGAAACAAAAAACGTGCTTACCTTCTCATATCTGCCATACTCTGCGGCCATCTCCTCGGCATCATTTCCAAAACTATGGTGAAATACTTCTCGCTCAACATTACGTCCAATGTCGGAGAACTCATCATCTCCATTGACCATATAGCATATGAACCTCTCTTCTGATTGGGGCGGACGTTCGAGCAATAGCTTCGAGGTTAGTAGTTTTATGCCATCATCATCTAAGTCGTACTTACCCGCCACGTATTCACCAGGAGGCATATTCGACATAGTTTTATTAAAACTCTCTGTACTCTAATGTATCTATTTTGAAGAAGTCTTTTGTAAACTGTACAGCAGCCTCAGGGTCAAAGGCCTTGCATGTGTAAATATCCACACTAAAGAATAGGCGAGGTACTTCCCAGGCGTAAAAATGAGCACCAGAAGTCTCCCAGTGAATCCAGCCAGCCCAACCAAATTTGTCACTTCTATGAGTAACGGGTGTAATAAGTGCACGCATATCAATCTGATTAGATAGCGCAGCGAGGTACTCTTTTATAGCCGTATCCTCGATAGCCTCATTAGGATAGCCCTCTAAAACGAGCCGTTGTCTATAAATCTCTGGTGCCAGATCTATCATATCTTTTTAGAAACTTTTTATTTCTACCTTGTATTTTATTATGGTTTGTAATATTTGCTGGAATTATACCATACTTTTATACATACCGCATCCCCTTGTGTATATCTCGGATGGTAAGTATGATAAGTCTATGACCAAAATAGCCATCATCGAAGACGACCCAACTATCAATCAAATGTACCGCATGAAGTTTGAGGCGGATGGGTTTGAGGTAGAGCTGGCCAATAACGGCAAGCGCGGGGTGGCGATGGTGGAGACTTTTCAGCCTGATATAATCCTACTCGATATGCAGATGCCCGAAATGGACGGCCCGACGGCTCTTGCCGAAATTCGTAAACACGACTGGGGCAAAAATATTCCGGTTATCATCCTGACCAACATGGGCGAGGAAGAATCACCAAAAGCCCTGAAGTCTCTGGGCATTCATAGCTACATTGTGAAAGCTGACCTGACACCGAGCCAAGTGGTCGGTCGCGTCAAAGACGCTTTGGCTAATCTCTAGCCTTCAATCGTTGCTCGAGCAGCCGTAATCACATTATCAAACAGCGCCGTCACCGTCAGTGGGCCGACGCCGCCTTTTTCGGGCGTCATGGTGAGGTCATCGCGCATACGAACCGCTTCGGTGACATCCCCGACAATTTTGCCATCTTCACTGGAAGTTGCTGCATCTATCACCACAGCGCCTATTTTTACACTATCGGAATCAATGAGGCGCGGCTTGCCGACCGCCGTTACAATCACGTCATAGAGCCGAAGCTTGAGGCTTAGTTCATCGGCGTTCATACTGTCAAAAACGGTGACGTCTCTGCCCTGAGCCAGCCAGAGCCGCGCCAGCGGTGCGCCGACCAAGCGTCCGTTCCCGACGATCGCGATCTTTTTGCCCACAAGATCAATATTGTAGCTGGCAAGCAGCCAATCAATCGCCATGGGTGTTGCTGGCGTGAAAGGACTACTGGCGGCGAGCCCATCAACATCCTTACTAGGTGCGACGGCGTTGACCGCCTGGTCGGTTGCCGCCACATCTGCCAGCGGCAGCTGAATAATAATACCGTGGACCGTTTCGTCCGCGTTCAATGTTTCAATGGTCGTAAAGAGATCGGCTTGGTCTACCTTATGAATCTCAACATCGACTAGAATATCGTCGCCGTAGCGCTGCTTTAGGTGGACATAGGTATCAATCACCGGATTATCGATAGTCTGAATAATCGCCAGCTTCGGAATCACCTTCCATTCTTGGCGCAAATTCCGCACCTGTTTCGCCTGGCGTTCTTTGATATAGTCCGCTACTTCTTTGCCGTTTAACATTTTCATCCCTATTAGCTTAGCACGTGCTACAATGTAGATACAAAAGTTTTAAGGGGGAAATATGGATTATAGTTACTCATCATCAACAGATCTTGACCCAGGTGTGGCGCTCGCACTTGTTGTCGGATACCTCGTATTCTTCGCGGTTATCTACGTACTTTTTTCTTTCATCATGGGGAGAATCTTCAAAAAAGCCGGCGAAGACGCCTGGAAAGCCTGGGTGCCTGTCTACAACAGCTGGGTATTTCTGGAACTTGGTGGTCAAAAAGGCTACTGGGCACTGCTCGCCTTTATTCCACTCGTAAATATCGCATCGGCTATCTTTATGGCTATCGCTGCCTACCACATTGCCCTAAACCTGCAAAAAGAAGGCTGGTTTGTGGTGCTCTACATTCTTCTGACTCCTGTTTGGTTCATTTGGCTGGCCTTTGACAGCTCGACCTGGCAGGGTAATAAAGCCCTAGCCGCAGATACAGCTGCGCCAGCCTACCAACCACCAGCACCTGAGCAGCCTCAAGTTCCCGAGGCTCCAATGCCACAGGATCCGACGCCAAACCAAAACAACACCCCACCAAACCCACCTATCGCATCATAAGAGATTACCCGCCGCCAAGGCGGGTTCTTCTTTACAAATAACCCCTTATTTGCTATAGTTTTCTAAGTTATGGGCCAGTAGCTCAGCTGCATAGGCGGCCATCGCCGTCATAGACAATAAGCACCTAGGTGCTCGTCTACTAGAAAACTATACAGCTTCGTTACGCGCTCATATTTCACAAGTCGTGGGCCAGTAGCTCAGCTGGTTAGAGCACCTGCCTCTTAAGCAGGGTGTCCGGGGTTCAAGTCCCCGCTGGCCCTCCAAAATTAGAACATCAACCTCGTCGCTACCGGTTGATGTTTTAATTTTGAGGCGTTAAGGCATGGGGTTTGGTTCACGGACTTGGCAGCTTTAGCTGACAATAGTCCGGGGGTCGCGGAGCGCGGCGAAGAAAAGAATGCACGAAGTATTTTCTTTTCAAGCAAGCGGAGGAGGCTCCAGCCGATAGTCCCCGCTGGCCCTCCAAAATAAAAAACCGACCTTGTCGCTACCGGTCGGTTTTTTATTTTGTCCTATCCTATTAGTAGTAAGAAATCTTGAGACTTGCCATACCCATTTTGCCGTGAATGTTGATCTGGTGAGAGGCTGAGGCAAAGTTTTCAGACTGGTAATAATTATCAGTTACCTCCTTTAAGTCTGGCAAATCCGTGCCGCTCATGCCACTATCGAGCGTCAGGCTCACGCCTGATGAGCGCGGCAGTCGCAGGGTGATCGAGCTCGCCCCGATATCATATGAAACGTCGGTGGTTTTGCTGACATTTCCGAGCGTCACATCGAGGCTGCTGGCTCCCGAATCAATCTCGAGCTTTTTTAGGTCGACACGCGAGAGATCGGCGGTAATTTTGGCTGCCCCAGCGTCAATCTTTACATCGGTCGGTAGTGACTGGCCGAGTATTACCGCGAGATCGTTTCTCATCCGACCGTTCCACCAATGCGCAGTATCGTCCATGCTGACAGTTACATCTTGAGTACTACCTGTCCGCGTAGAGCGGTGGCTAAGTGACGTCACCGAGCTCTTGAGATTCGCATCAACCACTTTTGTCGAGGCGTCTGAGCTCAGATCAATCGTGCCCGCACCGGCCTCAACCGTTAGGCTCAACTTTTCGATTACGCCGACTTCACGAGCAACAGATACGGTATCGGTCTTCACGGCGCCGGTATCGCCGGGACGTACGACACCGAGCGCGACAAGTGCCACTAGTGTCAGGGCGACGAGAGCCACGAGCCCTGAAATGACCGTACCAAGCCAGCCTCTGACTGCCACCAAGGAAACGCCGGCCATGATAATAAAGATGGGCCACAGCGTCCATAAGTTAGCGAAGTTGATATCTACCACACCGAGATTTTGAAGCAAAAAGAGCGTACCGATGAGCACCAGGAACAATCCCCAAAAAATACTACCAGCGTTCCAGCGCCGCGTGCGACGAGGCTCTTGCGGAGTAACGTCAACGTGTGCCGAGGTCTCCTCTTCGACTTGAAGAACTTTTTTCTTTACCATTATTATTTCCTTCCTTTCAGTACAAGCGCTAGTCCGAAAATCACCAGGACAGCTGGCCAGACGACGTCCCAGTTGAACCAAGCCCAGCTAGGGAAAAACTGTACGAGAAGCAGCCACGCGCCGAGGGCCACTAAAATACCACCCGTGTAGTTCCGCAGGCGATTCAGGCCGCCATTACTTTTTACTTCTTTAGCCAGTGTTTGGACGTTTTCACCTATATTTTTACCACCTGGTGCCGCTGCTGTACCAACAGGCATGACGAGAGCCAGTATAATGTAGACCACGATACCAAACCCGCCGCTCGCCAGCGTGAGAATAACGAATACCAAGCGTACCAGCGTGACGTCGAGCTCGAGATACTCGGCAAGGCCCGCACAGACACCGGCAATTTTACCTTCCTCCGGCAGACGGTACAGCTTCTTCGCTGGCTCCGGTGCCGCCGTATCCGACTTTTTGGTTGTATCTGCTTGCTTCATACGCTCTCACTCCTTTTATTTACCTGACATTATCATGAGCGCGTCGGTCCAAAAAATCAACTAGACGCAATCTTCATAAGCATAGTGGTGCTATAATAATGTCATGTCAGCAGTTGACGATTACCTCGAACAGGTCCCCGCCCTAGAGCGCAGCGAACTCGAGCGCATCCGCACTATCGTCAAAGAATGCACACCCGAAGCCGAAGAAGTTATCACCTATAGTATGCCCGGCTTTAAATATAAGGGTAAGTACCTCATCGCCTACGCAGCCTTTAAAGATCATCTGTCGCTTTTTCCCGGTGCCGAGCCGGTCGGCGTCCTCAAAGAGGCTCTCAAAGATAATATCACTGGTAAAGGCACGATTCAGTTTACGCTCGATCGACCGCTCAATGACGCCACCATTAGAGAAATTGTACATTTGAGCATGGCAAGAGTAGACTCGAAGTAAGAACCTCTGTTCGCTTACAGCCGAGCAAACAACCAGCAGATGTAACCAAGAAAGATAATGCAATGAATAGCGTCTTAAGCAGCCTTACGAAACACGCCTATGCCCGCGCGGCGAAGCCTATTCTTTTTCTTCAAAAACCGGATGGAGTTCATAGACGGCTGCTACGATCCGGAGGCCTAGTGCAAAGAGTAGGCGTCCTGCGCGCGCTCATTCGAGGGAGCTGGGCGTACAAAAACGACGCCGCGCTGTCTCAGACTATCCACGGCATCACCTTCCCAAACCCCGTCGGTCTTTCGGCCGGTTTTGATAAAAACTTCGAGCTCGTGCCGCTCGTAAAGTCGGTCGGTTTTGGCTTTATGGAAGGCGGCTCACTGACCTTTCAGGAATGTGCCGGCAATCCTAAACCATGGTTTTATCGGCTCCCGAAAACCAAGTCGTTGGTGGTCAACGCCGGCCTCGCCAATAAAGGGGTTCATGCCATCATAAAAACTCTCCAGGGTTATTCGCCTGATACATCTACCGACTTCCCGCTCAATGTCTCTATCGCCAAAACCAACTCACCCGAAGCCGTCAGCGAAGACGATGCGATTGCCGACTATATCGGTAGCTTAGAAGCCCTTCAAAAAGCCCGCCTCGGTACGATGTTTACCCTCAATATCTCCTGCCCCAATACCTATGGAGGTGAACCATTCACGACACCCGAACGTTTAAACCATCTACTCACGGCGGTCGATGCACTTAAGCTCGCCCAGCCGCTGTTTATCAAAATGCCCTCTGACCTGGCGTGGCCCGCCTTTAAAATGCTGCTTGATGTTGCCGATAAACACAATGTGGCTGGCGTTACAATCAGTAACCTCGCAAAAGACCGCTCAAATCTCGATCTAAAAGATCCTCTGCCCGACTCCGTCAAAGGCAATCTCAGCGGCAAGCCAACCCAAGCACTCAGCAACCAGCTTATTTCTAAAACCTACCAAGCCTACAAAGGACGCTTTACGATTATTGGCGCGGGCGGGATATTTTCGGCCGAAGATGCCTATGAAAAAATCAAGCTAGGGGCTGATCTGGTCGAGCTCATTACCGGCCTGATCTTTGAGGGGCCGCAGCTGATTGGGCAGATTAACCGTGGTCTCGTGAAGCTACTCAAGCGTGATGGATATGGGAATATCGCGGAGGCGCGGGGAATTAAAGCTGCCAAGTCCTAAACTCGAAGCCGCGAGGATACCATAGAAAAAAGGCCAATCAGTTGGCCTTTTTTCTATGGTACACCCGGTAGGATTCGAACCTACGACACCTGGTTCCGAAGACCAGTGCTCTAATCCACTGAGCTACGGGTGCTCGTCGACGTTCACTCGGAGTTCTCGTTTCCACCATAGGTTGAAAACTGCCACTCCTGCGTTACGTCTCCTCTCAAAATTCCAAACAGCGGCTCGCCACTTGGTTTGGCATTTTGTTTTGGAAACAGCAGCAAATGTCAGGGGTAATTATAGCATAATCTGTGTATCGTAAGCTATAATAAGCGCTACATGGACATTCATACCAACATTCCACTTAAAAATTACACAACAATGAAACTGGGCGGGCCGGCTCGATTTATGGGCGAAGCTCATACCAAAGAAGATGTCGTAGCCATTTATCACAACGCCAAATCCCAGAACCTGCCCATCTTTATACTCGGTGGCGGCAGCAACGTGGTGGCGTCTGACGAGGGATACCATGGTATCGTGGTGCGTAACAAAATCATGGGCTTTGAAATCATTGAAGACACGCCCGATTCGACCACGCTGGAGGTTGGCGCCGGTGAAAATTGGGACGAAGTGGTGCGGCGGTCTGTTGATATGCACCTCACTGGCATCGAAGCGCTGTCGGCCATTCCCGGCACCACCGGAGCCGGGCCCGTACAGAATATTGGTGCCTACGGCCAGGAAATCGCCGATACACTTGTGTCGCTTGATGCCTACGATAGCCAAGAAGACCGTTTCGTGACGCTCGAAAACGCCGAGTGTGGCTTCTCGTACCGCCACAGTATATTCCGCGGCGACGCCCAGGGGCGCTACGTAATCGTGGCTGTTCGGCTGAAACTCTCGAAGTCCAACCCGATGCCACCCTTTTATAAAGCGCTGCAAGATTACTTTGATGCCCGCAATATTACACTCTTTACACCCGCAATCGTTCGCGACGCCGTCACCGAGATCCGTAAAGACAAATTGCCAGACCCCGACCAAAGACCCAACAGCGGCTCGTTCTTCAAAAATGCCATTATCGAGACCTGGCAACTCACCGAACTGCTCAAAACCTACCCGGATATGCCGCATTATGACCTGGGCGATGGGCGCCATAAAGTGCCAACCGGCTGGTTAATCGAGCAAGCCGGCTTTAAGGGCCAGCTACTCCACGGTATGCGCGTGCACGATAAAAACTGCTTGGTGCTTATTAATGAAACTGCCGCGAGTTACAGTGACCTCGCTGAGGCGCGCGATGAAATCATCGGTGCCATCCGTGATACCTTCCGTATCACCATCGAACAAGAGCCGCTCGAAGTCAGCTAACACTTGCTTGAATCTCCAAAAACCCTTATGCTTTTAGGTATGGCACGCCAACGTGGGTTTACCCTGACCGAACTCCTCATTACGATCTCTGTGATGATCATTTTGATGACCCTCGCAGTCGTGAGCGTGCGCAGCACCCAACTGAATGCCCGGGATGAGGAACGTAAAACAGATATTGAGAATATTGCGCGCGGCTTAGAACGGCGCTATGTTGAGGGCAACCCGAAAGCGACCATGCCATGGTCGGCTAAAGGGTCGTATCCTGGCACCAATGAGATACTCCACGCACTGGGCGGCACTCAAGCAACTTTCACGCCTACCCAGGTAGCCAATGGCTATCTCACTACCCTCTTACCAGGCACCACCGAGAAAACCTTTCAGAGTCCAAATAGTACCACAGTGGACTTCGGTATGTGGTGTACTGCCAGCTGTACCGGCTACAGTACCGCAAATATCGCAGCGACAAATAATGCGATCAATAACTACACAACCATCAGCAAATACACCTACACCCCTGTCGATCGTAACAACAACATTTGCTACAACGGCGACTGCGTCAAGTTCTTCCTCTATTATCGTAGCGAGGTCGATGGGCAGCTCTATACTATAAAGAGTAAAAACCAATGAAAGTCACAAGTGCGCAAGCAGGCTTTTCAGCCATCGAGCTACTCATTACACTCCTCATAGGATCACTATTTATAATCATGGGGTATCAGCTTTATTCGGTATCGATTACTAACGGTGCCGAAGCTCGGCAAGAAGCCGTCGCGAGTGATACCGCCTATTCTGAGCTTCAACGGCTCAAGACAACAGGCACAAGCGTCGCGACCTGCCCCGGTACCCCCACAGTTACCACTGTCAATGTCCTCAGCAATACCGCCGTCATGACCACCACGGTATCGTGCCCCTATCCCACTGATTTCCCGAAAATCCGGCTCGCTCTGGTAAAAGTAAAGTACACTAAAAACGACATAGAGGCCTCCCATGCGATGTATATCACCGAAAACTAATAAAAGATCAGGCTTCACATTAGTTGAAGTCTTAGTTATTGCCCCGGCCATTATTCTGATCATTACGGCTTTTATTGGTCTTGTCATTACTATTACCGGTGAGGTTCTCAGGATAAAAGGTACGAACGATCTGGTGTACACCACTCAAGACGCCCTTAGCCGTATTGACCAAGATGTGCAGCGTGCCACCGAATTTAAGACAGCCAGTTACACTCCTATTTCGCCACAAGGCCAAGGGGATAATACCACCGCCTTTGATATCAGCTCGCAGGCAACAACCTACCTCGTACTGCGTACCGTCACCACCGATAAGAATCCGCTGGCTGAAGACCGTCAGCTGATCTACACGATGTCAGGCGCCAGCTGTTCTACGACGCCGTACACTATGGACGTCGTCTACTTTACTAAGGTAGTGAATGGCGTTACCTCTCTATGGCGACGAGTTGTCCAAGGCAGCTCGACCGACGCCGGTACGCCGTGCACTGGTACCACGCCGTGGCAAGTCCCAACCTGCTCACCGGGATATACCAATTCGACAGCATGTAAAGCAGACGATACACTTATACTCGATAACATTAGTACCTTGGCGGTAAACTTCGTTGACGCTACCGGCGCTCAAGTTACCAATCTTGCTAATGTGTCGACGGCTAAATACGCAAATGTGAGTATTAATACAAGTAAGAATGTTGCTGGGCAATCGGTTAGCTACAATGGGAGCGCGCGAACGTCAGTTTCGGATAGTAGTGCTGTAGCATCAAGTCCGACCCTCACAGTAAAGAGTAAGAAATTTTCTTTTTCCTCTTCCTACAACACTTCTACTTACCCTTCTCAGGGTCACGCCTGTGCAGTAGCAAGCGGGTCACTGTATTGCTGGGGGGTTGGTTATGGCTATGAACTTGGTAATGGTAGC